>OJPT01000006.1_pt1 | contig 279549 bp, 271 predicted proteins | sample 1598641 | NCBI WGS metagenome assembly OJPT01 (sample SAMN03922495, study PRJEB24848) | human gut metagenome | isolation source: stool sample | host: Homo sapiens | place: Germany | collected 2011-11 | reverse complement strand
TGGTTGGCGGATTTTTTCATTTTAGGGCTTGACTTTTAATAGTTAGTCTTCGTCAGATTTCGATACCCCTCTGCCACCTTGCCGCCAGGGTCATGGGCGAAAATACTTTTTCCCTCTGCGCTAATTTCCTTTGCCCGGACAGAATGGGGGATTTCCGTTCCAAAGACTTTGATTTTACTTCCATAGGTGTCCCGCAGCAAAGCAGCAATCTCTTTGGCAAAGTTGGTGCGGTTATCCACCATCGTCAGCAGGATACCGTCAATCTGGAGCTTTGGATTGATCTGCCGTTTCACCTTACTGACCGTAGATAGAAGCTGTTCCAGCCCTTTGGCGGGCAGATACTCTGCCTGAACGGGAATTATGATCCTGTTCGCAGCCGCCAGCGCATTGACCGTAAGCATTCCCAACGAGGGCTGACAGTCAATCAGGATATGGGAATATTGTCCCTTCAGTGTGTCCAGATATTGCCGTAAAATCGTTTCACGGCTCATGGCGTTTACCAAAGAAACCTCCATACCGGAAAGCTGAATATCCGCAGGCATCAGGTCAACGCCTTCTGCATGATGCAGAATACCTTCTCCGGGGCGTATAGGCTGATCCATCAGAATTTTGCCCATTGCATCCGACAGTGTAAATGGCAGCTTGTCTGGTTGCGGATTTCCCAAGCTGATTGTCAGGCTTCCTTGCGGGTCCCCGTCGATCAGAAGCACTTTCTTTCCGGCCTGTGCCAGACCTATTCCCAAGTTCGCACAGGTTGTTGTTTTGCCAACGCCGCCTTTCTGGTTGGCAATGGCGATGATTTGCGTGTTCAAATAAACCTCCTCCTTCTACAAAAAATATCCCTATTCCGACAAATAGGGATGAAAAAAGCCGCTTACTCAAATAAATGAATAAACGGCTATGTAAGAAATATTCGATTGTAAGTAAAGTTTTATATCACTGCAAAATAACGAAGTGCATCTTTGATTGCTTCTACCTTTTCTGGTGTCGGATGTTTCCTCGGCTGTTTCAATTCTTCTACCGCATTAGGAGCATCATACATCGGCAATCCCAAATTTCGCTTTACCTCTGCGATATATGCGGTATGTACCTTGAAGCCGTATTTCGCTTCTATGTACTCCTTAATCATTTTATAGGTCACTTTTTCTTTGGGCTTGTACGCTTCGGCTCTTTTAGCAATACTATCTACCGGAATCTTGCCCTCGCCCTCTCCAAACTCCACATCAATGTGGATATAACTGTCGGCTTTTTTGTGGGACAAAAGAACTACCGTCTCGATATGCTCCGTATGCGGGAACATATCCACCGGGGTAAAGCCCTCGGCCTTATAGCCCAGCTTTGTCAGGGTGGCAAGGTCGCGGGCGAGGGTGACGGGGTTGCAGCTGACATAGACCACCCGCTTCGGTGCCATGCGGGCCACGCTGGCAAGAAATTCCGGGGTGGAGCCCTCGCGCGGGGGGTCCATAAAGATCACGTCTGCCTTTTCCCCTGCTGCGGCCGCTTCGCGGATCCAGAAGGTGGCGTCTGCGGCAAAGAAGCGGGCGTTCTTTACGCCGTTGTGCCTTGCGTTGCCAATGGCGTCCTGCACGGCGTCCCGGTTCAGTTCCACGCCCACCACCTGCTTTGCATGGTCGGCGGCGGTCAGGCCGATGGTGCCAATGCCGCAGTAGGCGTCCAACACCACCTCTTTGCCGGTCAGCTTTGCGGCCTCCACCGCAAGGCCGTACAGCACTTCGGTCTGGGCGTGATTGATTTGATAAAAACTGCGCGGGCTGATGGCATAGGTCTTGCCGCAAAGGGTGTCCAGAATGAACCCCTTGCCGTACAGCACCTTTTCCGCTTCGCCCAGCACCACGCTGGTCTTGCGGCTGTTCACGTTCTGCACCACGGTGGTCACAGTCACGCCGCGCTGCGCTGCTTCGGCCAGCAGTGCCTTGACAAAGTTTTTCGCGCCCGGCAGCACCGGCTGCGCTGTCACCAGCACCACCATCACCTGCCCGGTGGCTACGCCCCGCCGCAGCAGGCAGTGGCGCACAAGGCCGGTGCCCTTGTCCTCATCGTAGGGCTGGTAGCGGCAGGCGTTGGCGGCAGCACGCACCGCCTGCATGGTCTTGTCCAGCACCTCGTCCTGCAGCAGGCAGCTTTCCACCGGCAGCACCTTGTGGCTGTTTGCCGCGTAGATGCCGGAGGTCAGTTTTCCACCCCAGCCGGTGGCAAAGGTGGAAATCACCTTATTGCGGTAGTGGTAAGGCTGCTCCATGCCCCGGATGGGGTGCACCGGGCCGTATTTGCCCACCAGAGCACGCACTTTTTCTTCCTTCTGTTTCAGCTGCGCGGCATAGTCCAGCCCCAGCAGGGGGCAGCCGCCGCAGTTTTTGGCACGCAGTTTGCAATCCATGGCAGTTTCTTCCTTTATATAACAGATACTCTCTTTTCAGGATATCACAGGGCGGGGTGGATTGCAACCGCAAGCCGGTGCGTTTTTTGCAGTTTTCTTTTTTACCGCCGGGGCTTTACTTTCCCGCGATGATTTGCCATAATAGGGACAGAAAACGACCGTTTACGGGAGGGCTACAAGATGAAGATCATGGTTTTTGATGTAGGCGGCACCGAGATCAAATACTCGGTCATGGATGAGCAGATGCACCGCACGAACAGCGGCGCGGTGCCCACGCCGCAAGATACGCAGGCGCAGTTTCTGGATACGGTCTACCGGCTGTATGCGTCCCATAAGGACGAGGTGACCGGCATTGCCATGGCGCTGCCGGGCTTTGTGGATAACCGCACCGGCTATGTTTCCAACGGCGGAGCGCTGCTGTACAACACCGCCACCCCGGTGGGGCAGCTGCTGGCGGAAAAGTGCGGCTGCCCTGTCATACTGGAAAATGACGGCAAAGCCGCCGCCATGGCAGAGCTGGCAAACGGCGCGCTGAAGGACTGCTGCAACGCGGCGGTGTTCATCATCGGCACCGGCGTGGGCGGCGGCATCATCGCCAATGGGCAGCTGGTGCGCGGGGTGCACTTTACCGCCGGAGAGTACAGCTTTGTCAACACCAACGCCGAAGCATGGGACGCCCCGGACCAGAACATGGCCTGCCAGTGCAGCACCAGCAATCTGCTTAAATGGTACCGCGCCCGCAAGGCACTGCCGGAGGACGCCCCGCTGAACGGACGCAGCTTTTTTGCCGCCGCCAATGCCGGAGAGCCGGAAGCCTTAGAGGTGCTGCGGCGGTTCTGCCACGCGGTGGCGGTGCAGATCTACAACCTGACCGTTCTGCTGGATGTGGAAAAGGTGGCCATCGGCGGCGGCATCAGCAAGCAGCCCCTGCTGCTGGAAAGCTTGCGCAGCGCCTACGATGGACTGTACGCCTCCCGGGCGGGACAAGCCTACATGGAGGGCTTACCCCGCTGCCAGATCGTGCCCTGCGCCTTCAGCAGCGAGGCCAATCAGGTGGGCGTTGCCGCCGCATATTTTGAAGCTATGCAGAAAAAATGTTGATTTTCAGCCGGTTTCATGGTACTATATCTGCCGTGTGCTGCAAATGGCAAAAAAGCAGCTGCGGATCTAATATTTTCTTTATAAAAATGCAGAGCCGGACAGCCCGCGGGCTGTCCGGCTCTGCTTGTATTCAAAAAAATTTTTTCTGCATCGTTACGCATTCAGGCGGGCAAAAGCCTGCCGGACATCGCCGGAGAAATACAGCGTGCCCAGTGCGCACACCGGGCCTTCGCCGCCCAGTTCTTCCGCACGCGCTACACCGGCCTCAATGCTGTCCGCAGCCTCGGCGGTGCAGCCGTAGGCGCGGATATGCTCTGCCAGTGTCTGCGCTGGCATGGCGCGGGGGTTGTGCGCCGTCACGGTCACGAACCGCTCGGCCAGCGGTGCCAGCAGCGCCAGCATCTCGTCCACATCCTTGTCGGCCATGATGCTGACCAGAAAGACAAATTTCTGCCCGGGGAAGCGGTCTTTCAGGCTCTGCACTGTGGCGCGCATCCCGTGGGCGTTGTGGCTGCCGTCCAGCACAAAGGCCGGGCTGTGGCGCAGCAGCTCAAAGCGCCCGGGCCAGCTTACCTGCTCCAGTCCGGTGCGGATGGCGCTTTCCGGGATGTTCCAGCCCTGCTGCCGCAGCACCCGCAGGGCGGTGATGGCCAGCGCGGCGTTGCGGGGCTGATAGCTGCCGATGAGCGGCAGGCGCACCCCGTCCAGCCCGTCAAAGCTGAAGGTAACTGCGTCCAGATCCCCGCCAGTGATTTGCAGCTTTGCAAAGTCCACCTCCGTAAAGGGGGCGTGCTGCTGTGCCGCCACCCGGCGCAGCACGGCGTCTGCCTCCGGTGCGCCGCCGTAGCTTACCACCGGGCAGCCCGGCTTGATGATGCCCGCCTTGGCGGCGGCAATATCCGCCAGCGTGGGGCCCAGTTCCTTGACGTGATCCATGCCCAGTGCGGTGATCACCGCGCAGGCAGGCTTTTCGATGACGTTGGTGGAATCCAGCGTGCCGCCAAGCCCCACCTCCAGCACCACGATATCACACTGCTGCTGCGCAAAATAGAGCATTCCCAGTGCGGTGATGATCTCAAACTCGGTGGGCACGTCCTCCATGGCGTCGGCGGCGGGCTTTACCTGTTCTACCAGCGCCACCAGCGCTTCGTCCGGGATCTGCTGCCCGTTGATCTGGATGCGCTCGTTGAACCGGTTGATGAAGGGCGAGGTATACAGCCCCACCCGGTAACCGGCGGCTTGCAGGCAGGAAGCCAGCATCGCCGCCGTACTGCCCTTGCCGTTCGTGCCCGCCACATGGACGAACTGCAGCTTTTTGTGCGGGTCGCCCAGTGCAGCCAGCAGGGTGCGGGTGCGGGTAAGCCCGGGCTTATGCCCCGCCCACTGCACCGCGTGGATGTATTCCATTGCCTGTTCGTAGTTCATAGATACTGCCTCGATTCAAGGAATAATATTAAAAATTTCGGAACACCGGAGCGTCGGCAGACGCTCCGGTGTTCCATTTTACGAATCTCTTACTTCTTTGCCAGCTTCATCAGGCTGCGGTTTTCCAGCAGGATGCGCAGCAGTACAACGTTCACGGCGCTCAGGATGAGGGCGTTGGGGATGCGCACTGCCAGCGTTGCCCACGGATAGCCGTAAAACAGGCGCAGCGCCAGCGAGGTGATGACCATGGAGCCCACAAAATGCCCCAGCAGCACGCTGGCCGCCAGCCGCAGGTTGGTGGAGAGGCTGCTCAGCTTCTGCCACGCAAAACCCGCCACTAAGCCGATGGCACCCGCACCCAGCGTGATGAGCGGGTTGATGGCGTAGCCCGCCAGCACACCGCCGATGATATCGGCCACCGCGCCCACCGCAAAGCCTGCGCCGGGGCCGAACACCACCGCCGCCAGCAGTACCGGCAGACTGCCCAGATTGAACCGGACGAAACCGGTGGAGATGCTGAGCACCCGGCTAAACACGATGCTCATAGCCACCAGCAAAGCCAGCATGGTCAGGGTACGTACCGAAGTTTTTTTGTCGTTCATTGTAGTTGTCCTCCTTAAAAAGGAACAGCAGGCAGGACGCAAAAACGCCCTCCCCTGTGACAGACCGCACAAAGGAGGGCGTGAATTCCAACAACATTCACTTCCGGGCAAAAACCGCAGACGGCTCTCGCCTGCACCCAAGTCCATGCAGCAGCGGGATGCAGACCCTGCACCGCGGTCAATACCTTCGTCCGCAGCACAACTCCCCGTTGATGCGGCACTTAACGCGCAGGGTCTTACTCTGTTGATGATGCCATTATAATCCTTTTTTTGCTGCACTGCAAGCGCCCAAACAGACATCTTTGCCAAAGGAGCGTTTTTATTTTTGGCAGTGTTGTATAAACGTAGGACTTTTACCCGCTTGCCTCCCTCTTTTCTTTTGGCGCAGAACGTGGTAAGATGAACACAAGATACCAAAGGGGAAACTGCCCCGGAAAGGAAATTTTCCATGAAATTCAGCGAAATGACCTATACCCGCCCGGACATCAACGCCCTGCTGGCACGGTGCAAGCAGCTGGCCGCCAAGGCCGCCGATGCGCAGGACGGCAACGCCCTCATTCAGGTGTACTACGAGCAGAGCCGCGCCTTTGCGGACTACACCACCGCCTCCCAGCTGGCCAACATTCACTACACCTGTGACACCCGCGATGCCTACTGGAAAGCCGAGCAGGACTTTTTTGATGCCAACGGCCCCGCCGTGACCAACGCCAGTGTGGAGATCAGCCGGGCATTTCTGGCAAACCCCTATGTGGATGCCCTTACCGAGCACTTCGGCACCACCTGCGTAGCCGGTATGAAGAACGCCGTGCTGGGCATGGACGACCGCACCGTGGAGCTGCAGCAGGAGTTCAACGCGCTGGTCAGCCAGTACCAGCAGATCTACGGCGGTGCGCTGGTGGAGCTGGACGGCAAGCAGCTGACCATCCCCCAGCTGGGCCCCTACAAGGAGGATCTGGACCCCGCCGTGCGCCGCGCCGCCTACGAAGCCGAGGCCGGTTACTTTGACGCCCACCGGGACGAGCTGGACACACTGTACACCAAGATCGTCAAGAACCTGAATCAGCAGGCCAAGGTGCTGGGCTACAAGGATTACAGCGAGCTTTCCTATGTGCGCATGAACCGTATCGGCTACGGACAGGCCGAAATTCAGGCCTTCCGGGATCAGGTGGCAAGGGACGTTGTGCCCGAGCTGCAAAAGGTGATGGCCATGCGCGCCAAGCGCACCGGCATCACCCACCCCACCTTTACCGACCTGCCCATCATCTTCAAGGACGGCAACCCCAAGCCCATCCCGGGCTATCAGGCACGCATGGACGCCGCCCGCACCATGTACCATGAGCTGAGCCCCGAGACTGCCGAGTTCATCGACTTTATGCAGGACAACGAGCTGTTTGACGTGGAAAGCCGCCCCGGCAAGATGTCCGGCGGCTACATGACCAGCCTGCCCAGCTACAAGGCACCCTTCATCTTTGCCAACTGGAATAACACCTCCGGCGATGTGGACGTGCTGACCCACGAGTGCGGCCACGCCTTTGAGGGCTATGTGGCCGAGCGCGACCCCAACGTGCCTGCCGATCTGGAATGCCCCGCCATGGAGAGCGCCGAGATCCACTCCATGGCCATGGAGTTCCTCACCGCGCCGTGGCACCACCTGCTGTTCGGCAAGGATACCGAGAAGTATGCCCTGCTCCACGCCGAGGACAGCTTTGTGTTCCTTGCCTACGGCTGCGCCGTGGACGAGTTCCAGCACATCATGTACCAGAACCCCGACCTGACCCCCGACCAGCGCAACGCCGAGTGGCTCAAGCTGGAAAAGAAGTACCGCCCGTGGATCGATTTTGACAATCTGCCCTTCTACGGGCGCGGTGCAGGCTGGCAGCGCCAGCTGCACATCTACGAGTGCCCCTTCTACTATATCGACTACTGCCTGTCCACCATGGCAGCCTTGCAGTTCTTCCTGCTGAGCCTTGACGACCACAAGGACGCATGGGAGCGCTACCTCAAACTGGTGCGCCGCGCCGGTCTTGCCAGCTACACCGAGCTGCTGCAGACCGCCGGGCTGAAGGTGCCCTTTGAGGAAGGCAGCGTCAAGGGCATTGCCCAGCAGATGACCCGCTGGCTGGAAGAGCATCAGGTGGGCTAAAGTCGTTTCGTGTCAGCGGCAGGGCGTTTCGTGTCAGTTTTCTTGCTTTTTCTGTCGTGCTGCGATATACTGAAGCCAGAGATCCCCCTTCGAAAATGGAAAGGAGTGCTGACTTATGAGATCTTCCCGTTTGTTCCGGCGCGTCGTTGCCGGTCTGTGCGCTGCCGCCGTGCTGTGCGGCGGCATGGCCGCTTCGGCTGCTGCGCCCGCACTGCCCGCCGCCCCTGCTGCAGTGGAGGCCACCAACGCCGCCCCCAGCGATGCCGAACTCAAGGCCGCCTTTTCCAAGTTCACCGTCACCTACGACGAGGAGGCCGGCGGCTGGGATCTTTCCTCTCCGCAGGAGCAGGCCAGCATGGATAAAAAGTCCTGCGGGCTGTACCCCTATATGTTCTTGCAGGACGATAGCATTGCCTTTAATATGATCCTGACCTATGTTGGCAGCAAGAAGCTGGACATCAAAACGGTCAACGTATCTGCTGATGACGAGCTGTACACCTTTACCTGTGACGAGGAATACGGCGGCGGCTACGATCAGGATCTGGGCTGCTGGTTCGACATGGAGCTGTTCCAGCTGAGTGACGAGGAGGTCAGCCTGCTGAGCGAGTGGCTGAACGCTAAGAGCGTCACCGCCGTATTCGTTGGCCGGGACGGCACCACCCAGAGCTACGCCCTGACCAAGGAGAACCGCACCGCCATTCAGGAGATGGTCACCGCCTACAACCTGATGCTCTCCTCCACCGTGGAGCAGTGCGAGCCCATCCTGACCAGTCTGGCAAAGTAACCACAATTTACAGAGTCCCCGGAGCGTCTGCGGATGCTCCGGGGACTTTTTGCACTAATTTTTTATTTTTTGCAAAAAAAGCTTGCAAAGCCGGCTAAGCTGTGCTATACTTATTGAGCTGTGATGTGCTGCTATAGCTCAGTTGGTAGAGCGCATCCTTGGTAAGGATGAGGTCTCCAGTTCGAATCTGGATAGCAGCTCCAGCTTAACCGCCCTGAAATCTTAGGACTTCGGGGCGGTTTTCGTTTATCCTTTCAGCCATACTACAAAAATACCGCCGCACAGCTGTGCGGCGGTATTTTTTAATCCTCGTCGGGGATATTCTCTGCGTCCAGCAGATACTCGGTCTCGGTCTGCTGTTCCATCTGCTGCTCTGTCCAGTCCAGCTGCACAGCGCCGCTCAGGTCCAGCGAGTAATCCTCGGTATACAGCAGACTGCCGGTGTTCAGGCTGCTTTCTGCCGCGCTAATGGCATCCCATGTAAAGTGCAGCTTTTCCGGCGGCACGGTGCACTGCTTTGCCAGTGCGGTCAGGGTGTAGCAGTCCCGGGCAAAGGCGGCGGCGCTGTCATACGGGCCGAACAGCTCCACGGTCAAGGTCAGGTAGGTATCCCCGGCGGGCAGGGCGGCGGCCTGCTGCAAAGTCTCTGCCTTCGGGCCGCTCAGGTACAGCCTGCCGCTGATATCCCGGATGGCGATGTCCTGCGCGTCCCGCTTACAGGCGGTGTACAGTTCGTCAATGGCCTGTGCGCTCAGACGGTTCATCGTCTGCTGGTTTTCGCCGCTCAACTCGTCCCACAGCATGGGCAGCATCGCCATGCAAAAGCAGCCCGCCATCAGCACCAGACAGACCAGCACGGACACAAAATCGTACTTCCAGCGGCCGGGGCGGGCGGCAAAGAAGAGCACCTCGCATCCCAGCAGAACCAGCGCCACCGCCGGGGCAATTTTCAGGGTCAGCTGCACATCAAAGCCCGGCACGAAGAAATACAGCAGGAAGAACACGCCCGCCGCAATGAGACACGCACCCAAGGTCAGGCTGCCCACCCGGCACAGGGGCTTTTCAGCGGGTCGTTTTTCTGCCGGTTTCTGCTCCGGCGCGGGCGCACTGCCCGACTGTGCCGTCAAAGGGGTCTTATTCTGCTCGGTCATCGTCATCCTCCGCAGGGGTCTCGTTCTGTTCTGCGTCGGTCACCGGTTCCCCCAGCAGTGCCGAAAGCTCCGGCATGGCAAAATGGGTGTCCGTGTCTGCGGTGTCCTCTGCATCCTCGGCATCCTCTGCCTGCGGCGCAGCCGTGTAGGCGTGGAAGTCCTCGGGTTCCTCCTCGGCGGGCTGCTTGCCCTTTTTGTTTTTCGGGCCGCGCACCAGCCACATACCGCACACGATCAATGCCACGCAGACCACGATCTGCGGCAGGGCGTCCAGCATCAGGTAGATGGCGCGGAAAACCGGGTTATCCTGTCCCCAGCGCCACATCACATCGCCCAGCACCCGCATGATGATGTTGTTGTAGAACACGATCGCGCCCAGCGCGATGAGCCCCCAGCCCACCAGCTTGTGGCTCTCGCCCATGAACTGGGTCATGCGGGCATCGTGCCAATTAAAGTGCACCAGATAATCGTCCTCCGGGGCTTTTTCTGCCGCCAGCTGTGCGCAGAGGTTCAAGGTATCGAAAAAGCTGTACATATACACAACGATACAGCCGACTACCAGTGCGTCCAGCCCCGTGGTGCTGCCTAGGATAATAAACAGGCAGAACATGGTGATGAGCGAGAGCCCCCGCTTCATATAGCCCTGATACATCTGCCCCGCACCGGGGATGCAGGCAAACAGCAGGGTCAGGATCCCGTTTTTCTTCATAATCAGTTCCCTCATTTCTCAGTGGTGTCTGCACTGTGGTGCAAAAGCGCGTCCAGTGCATCGGATAGTTTTTCAGTCAGCTGCTTTTTGTCCTCTATGCGCTTACCCAGCGGGGCGGTGGAGGGCTGCGGCGCTTTGTCGTTCACCGGCTTGCCCAGCAGTTCCGGTTCGGTCTGTTGCGTGGTCTGCGGCAGCCATGTGTTCAGCTGCTGCCCGGTGTGCAGGATCTGTTCCAGCGTACCGGCGCGCCACAGCGTCAGCGCCAGAACCGCCGCCACCGTTGCCACAGCAGCGCGTCCCCATGTGTTCTGCATCAGCCGTATCCAGATGGTGCCCATCACCGCGCCCCGGGCGGAGCGCGGCGGCTGCTCCAGCACATCATCGGTCAGCAGGGCGGTGTAGCGGTCCATGCAGCGGTCGCAGTAGGCAAGATGCTCGGCGGCTTCCAGCCGCTGCGTTTCGTCCAATTGCCCGCCGACCAGTGCCTGTAAACCTTCCTCACTCAGACAGCCTTTTGCGTCAAACAGTTCCATGTACGCTCCTCCTTTCACAGGGTATGCGGTCGTTTTGCAAGATCTGCTGCGCCAGCATCTTTTTGGCGCGGTAGACCTGCGCTTCCACCGTTTTGGGCGGGCGTCCGCACAGTCTTGCAGCTTCGGCCATGGTATGCTGCTCCAGCAGCACCAGACGGCAGGGCGTGCAGTAGGGCTCGCGCAGATTTAAGATCATTCCGGTAAGCTCCTCTTCGCCCAGCGCCTCCAGCACCTGCTGCTCCGGCTGCATACCGGGCGGCGCGCCCTCCAGCGCCAGCACCTCGTCGCCGGGGGTGTTCATCTTGCGCACCCACGCGCTGCGCAGATAATCCTTGGCTTTGTTGGCGGCGATGCGCGCCAGCCACTGCTTTTCAAAGCCGGGCGGGCAGCGGTCGATGGCCCGCCACGCCGCCAGAAAGGTCTCCTGCGTCAGATCCTGCGCCTCCTGTACATCCGGCACCAGCTGGTGGCAGACCGTGTACACGAGCGCCTGATATTTCTGCACCATCGTGCTGAATTCCTGTGTTGTCAACGCGCTGCACGGCCTCCTTTCCGGTTCTGGATGCGGTACTCTGCGCCGCCCTTCTGTCTTTAATACGAGACAGCGGCGGCAGTTCCTGCAAAAAACTGAAATATTTTCAAACTTTTTCTTCTGCCGCAGATATGGTACAATAGCAGTATAGCACACAGGGAGGATTTTCGCCATGGCTTCTACCACCCGTCAGGCGCTTTTACAGGCGCTCAGCGCCGCCGAGGGCGCGTATATTTCCGGCCAGCAGCTGGCGCAGCAGCTGGGGGTCAGCCGCGCTGCCGTGCACAAGGCGGCAGCGGCGCTTACCGCGCAGGGCTATGCGCTGGAAGCCGCCTCCCGCCGGGGGTACCGTCTGCTGGGCGGCGACCCCTTCTGCACTGAGGCGGTAGGCCCCTACCCCGCCCCGGTGCAGCTGTACGACACGCTGGAAAGCACCAACCGCACCGCAAAGCTGCTGGCGCTGGAAGGCACCGCCCACGGCACGCTGGTGCTGGCGGGCGGGCAGACCGCCGGGCGCGGGCGGCTGGGGCGCAGCTTTACCAGCCCGGCGGGCAAGGGGGTGTACTGCTCGGTGGTGCTGCGCCCGCCGCTGCCCGCCGCCAACGCCCAGACTGCCACCATCGGCGCAGCAGTGGCAGTGTGCCGGGCGGTGCAGATGCTGTGTGGGCTGGAACTTGCCATCAAGTGGGTGAACGACCTGTATTACAAGGGCAAAAAGGTGTGCGGCATCCTGACCGAGGCCGGTACAGACCTTGAAAGCGGCCAGCTGGAATGGCTGGTGGTGGGCATCGGGCTGAACCTGACCGCCACGGCGGAGGACTTTCCCCCGGAGCTTGCCGCCAAAGCAGGCAGCCTATACCCCGGCGGCCCTGCCCCGGTAAGCCGGGCGGCGCTGGCGGGTGCCATCGGGCGGGAGCTGTTGGCGCTCTGCCCGGGCTTTGCCTGTCTGGACGAGTACCGCGCCCGCTGCTTTGTGCCCGGTCATTGGGTGACCGTGTGCACCGGCACCGAGACCTACGCCGCACAGGCGCTTTCCATCGACGATGCCGGGCGGCTGGTGGTGCAGCGGGAGGGCGGGCGCACCGAGGCGCTGCGCTGCGGCGAGGTGACCATTCGCCCTACCAAGACGGAATAAACGGATACAAAAAGCCCGCCGGGCATTGCGCACGGCGGGCTTTGGTTTACAGTTTACTCTGCCTTGGTCTCGGGCTTTGCCTCAGCCTTGGCTTCCGGCTTTGCTGCGGGAGCAGCAGCGGGAGCGGCGGGCTTCACCACGGGCTTCGGGGGATTGGGATTGTCCTTCAGCGGGAACAGGATGATGTGCTTGGGGCACTTCTGGGCGCACATACCGCAGCCCTTGCACTTGTCGTAATCAATGCGTGCCACGCCGTCCACAACATGGATAGCGTCGAACTTACAGGTGCGCTCGCACATACCGCAGGCGATGCAGGAGGTGGTGCACAGCTTGTTTGCCACAGCACCCTTGTCCTTGTTGGAGCACATGACCACCGGCTTGCGGGGGCCGGCAGCGTCGATCATGATGACCTGCTTGGGGCAGATGTTGGCACAGGCACCACAGCCGGTGCACTTGTCCTTGTCCACCTTTGCCACACCGTCTACGATGTGGATGGCGTCGAACTTACACACCTTGGTGCAGTCGCCCAGACCGATGCAGGCAAAGGAGCAGGTCTTGGGGCCGCCGTACAGAGCTGCCGCAGCAGCACAGGTCTGAATGCCCTTGTAGTCGTAGGCGGGCTTGCAGTGCTCGGAGCTGCCCTGACACTGCACAACAGCCTTCTTTTCTACGGCGCTTGCCTCGCCGCCCATGATCTTGGCAATGGCAGCAGCAGCCTTGGGGCCGCCGGGTGCACACTTGTCGCAGGGCACGCCGTCCAGAACAACTGCCTTGGCGTAGTCGGAACAGCCGGCGTAGCCGCAGCCGCCGCAGTTTGCGCCGGCCAGACAGGCAGAAACTTCCTCAATGCGGGGGTCTTCCTCCACCGCCATGAACTTTGCGGCAGCCACCAGAACGATAGCACCCACAGCGCCCACGATGGTGCACAGGATAACAGCAGATACAATATTCATAGTCCTGTTCCTCCCTTACAGCGTAACATTGAACAGGTTTTCGACGATGCCGCCGAAGCCCATGAAGGACAGGCTGGTGATTGCAGCTGCGATCAGGGTGATGGGCAGGCCCTTGAAGGGTGCCGGGGGATCGCAGGCTTCCACGCGCTTACGCACGCCGCTGAACATGACCATGGCCAGCATAAAGCCGCAGCCTGCGCCGATAGCGCAGATCAGAGCCTCGATGTAGGCGTAGCCGAAGCCGTGTGCAGCCACATCTGCGCCGTAGTCGCCCACGACCAGAATGGTAACGGCCAGCACGCAGCAGTTGGTGGTGATCAGGGGCAGATAAACGCCCAGCGAGTTATACAGTGCAACGATGTACTTCTTGAGGAAGATCTCGATGAACTGCACCAGCACAGCGATGACCAGAATGAACACGATGGTCTGCAGGTAGCTCAGACCAGCCTTGTCCAGAATGAAGATCTGGATGGGGAAGGTAACGGCCGTTGCCATGAACATGACGAAGATGACAGCACCGGACATACCAACAGCGGAATCCAGCTTTTTGGAAACGCCCAGGAACGGGCAGATACCGTAGAACTTCACCAGCACATAGTTGTTGACAAGGATCATGCTGAAGAAGATCGCAGCGAGTTTGACGAGCATCTTATTCCGCCTCCTTCTTCAGATTGTCAAGATCACAGCAGCTCTTGCGCTCGATGCGGGCGTCCAGCTTGCCTTCCAGCCATACACAGCCGGCCATCAGCAGGCCAAAGCAGAAGAATGCACCGGGAGCCTGCGTCATGATGGAGACCTTGGCAACGCTTTCCGGAATGATCTGGAAACCCAGCCAGGTGCCGCTGCCCAGGATCTCACGGATGGAGGCCATCAGGGTAGCGGTGAGGGTGTAGCCGAGGCCCATGCCCACGCCGTCCAGTGCGGAATCCACCACATTGTTCTTGCAGGCGAACATCTCGGCACGGCCCAGAATGATACAGTTGACAACGATCAGGGGCAGGAACACGCCCAGTGCGTTGTACAGGCTTTCCATGTAGGCCTGCATGAACATCTGCACGATGGTCACAAAGCCTGCAATGATAACGATGTAGCAAGGCAGATGCACCTTGCCGGGGATGACTTTCCGCAGCAGGGAGATCATGATATTGGAGCACACCAGCACGAAGGTGAAGGCGGCGCCCATGCCCAGTGCGCTGGAAACTGCCGTGGTAACGGCCAGAATGGAGCAGGTGCCCAGAACCAGACGCAGAACAGGGTTTTCTTTGATGATGCCGTTGGTAAGGATGCTTACCTTGGACTTATTTTCTTGTGCCATTTCTTACCAACCTCCTTTTATGCCAGCTCGTTGAAGCAGTTGATACAATCATTGATGGCAGCAAACAGAGCGGTGGACGAAATGGTTGCGCCACTGTACGCATCGAAATCCTGATTCATCACAATGTTCTTGGTGCCGTCCATGCCGTTGAACTGTGCCAGGAAGTCATCGGTGGACACATTGGAGCCGATGCCCTTGGTCTGGGTAGAAGCGTCTACCCAGATGCCGGTCTCGGCACCGTTGGCGTCAAAGCCCATAATGACGGTCAGGATGCCGCCGTCAAAGCCCTTTTCCTCGGCCTTGATGGCAATGCCGCCGTCCGGAGCCTTTACCACGCCGGTAACATTGGCGGTGGTGTAGTCGGTCACTTCCTCCAGCGTAGCTGCGTCCGAAACAGAGGGCATCACGCTGACATAAGCAGCCAGCGTGGTGCGGCGGGTGTTCTCCTTGATAACGGGAGCGGTCATGCCGTTCACCAGAGCCAGCAGCAGGCTGACGATCAGAGAGATAACGGTCAGCACAACGATCGGCTTACCGGTGGTTTCCCAGCTGGAATTTGCAGTCTTACTCATTTGCCAGCACCCTCCTTCGCTTTCTTTGCAGGCTTCACATAGCCATACGGGGTCTGACGGGTCAGATCATTGATGTACGGGACCCACAGGTTCATGAACAGCAGCGCGAAGGACACGCCCTCGGTGTAGCTGCCCCAGTAGCGGATAGCAAAGGTAACGATGCCAAGGCAAACGCCGTACACCAGCTTGCCCTTCAGGGTAAAGGGGCTGGTAACGTAGTCGGTAGCCATGAACACAGCGCCGAACAGCAGGCCGCCGCTCAGCACGGCAACCAGTGCGCTGTGCAGATCCTTGGTAGCGATCAGGTAGAACACGAACACGCTGCCAACGTAGGAAGCAGGGATAGCGATGCTGATGGTCTTGGTAGCCACCAGATAGATCAGGCCCAGCACGATAGCCAGTGCGCAGGTCTCGCCCAGCACACCGCCGTGGATGCCCATGAACAGATCCAGCAGGCTCAGCTTGGAGGGATCTGCCACAGCCAGCGGGGTAGCCTTGGACAGCTGGTCCACCGCTGCATCCGGGAACACCCACTTATTCATGGAACCGGCAAAGCTGATAAACAGCACGATACGGCCCACCAGAGCGGGGTTTGCAAAGTTCATGCCAATGCCGCCGAACAGCTGCTTGACAACGATGATAGCCACCAGATCGCCGATGATCAGCTGACCGATGGGCATACCCACGGGCACGTTCATGGCCAGAATGATACCGGTGACCACAGCGGACAGGTCGCTGATGGGGTTTGCACGCTTCAGCAGCTTGCAGTACAGCCACTCAAAAGCCACACAGGCCACCACGGAAACGGCGGTGACCAGCAGGGCGCGCACGCCGAAAATAATCGCAGAGGCAACCACGCAGGGGCACAGTGCAACGATCACGTTAGCCATCAGGCTCTGGGTGGTCTCGTCACTGCGGACGTGCGGGGAAGCCGAAACAATAAGCTTCGTATCCATTACTTATTGCCTCCTTTTTTGATTTCGCCAAGATAGAAGGCCTTGGCCAGACTCATCATCTGGGTAACAGGGCGCTTTGCCGGGCAGACGAAGGAGCAGCTGCCGCAGTTGAAGCAGTAGTCAGCGTGCAGCTTGCCCAGCTCCTGCACATCGCGGGCGGCGTAGGCCTGATTGACCTCCACGGGCTCCAGACCCATGGGGCAGTACTCCACGCAGCGGCCGCAGCGGATGCAGGGGTTGACCTGTGCGGGCTGTGCAGCTGCCTTGCTCAGCAGGATCAGACCGGAAGTGGTCTTGGTGGTGGGGTAGGAAAGGTTCTCCACAGCGGGGCCCATCATGGCACCGCCGGCAACCACCTTGCCCAGCTCACCCTTGACGCCCACATAGTCCAGAATGTCCTGATAAGCGGTGCCCACGGGCACAACAACGTTCTGGGGCTTTGCGCAGGCATCGCCGTCCACGGTGATGGTACGCTGGACCACCGGCATACCGGTAGCCAGATACTTGCCCAGCGTGGAAACGCTGGTCACATTCATCACGATAGCGCCTGCATCGGCGGGCAGACCGCCGTGGGGCACCTCGCGGCCGAGGCACTTCTCAATGAGGATCAGCTCTGCGCCGGTGCCGTAGACACTGGGCAGGGGCTTAACCTCAATAGCGCTGTCGTCCTTGGTCTTTTTGCACAGCAGGTCGATGCACTCGGGCTTGTTGTTCTCAATACCAATGATGCACTTCGGGATGCCGGTATACTGCAGCACAGCCTTGATGCCGCGGATGATATCATCGCTGCACTCCAGCATCTCCTGCGTGTCGCTGGTCAGCCACACCTCGCACTCGGAGGCGTTGATCAGTAAAGTATCCACCGACTGCTTGGGCTGCAGCTTCACATCGGTGGGGAAGCCTGCGCCGCCCAGACCGACCAGACCGCACTCGCGCACGGCGGCAAGGAAGCTGGCCTTATCGGTGACTTCCGGTGCCTTGACGGCCGGGTCTACGGTCTGCTTGCCATCGGTCTTGATGACAACAGAATCGCACATACGGCCATTGGACAGACGGAAAGGTTCCACTGCAGCTACCGTACCGGAAACGCTGGAGTGGATGTTTGCGGAGACAAAGCCGCCCGCCTCACCGATCTTGGTGCCGACGAACACTTCATCGCCTTTTTTCACCAGTGCCTTGGCGGGTGCGCCAATGTGCTGGCTCATAAGGATGCGTACCTGCGCGGGCAGAGGCATCGGGATAGGTTTGCTTGCAGCAGTTGCCTTGTCATGCGGCGTATGCGCGCCAAGCGCCGCACGTTTCAGCTTGTTCAACATGGATTTCAAATCCCCCATTCTGCTTGAATTGCCATCCCCACGCCCATGCAGGCGCACTGGTACAGGGACAGCAGCTGCTTAACACACTTATTGTATCATTTTGGCGCGGGAAGTCAACGACATCACGGCTCAAATGATGAATTTTCCTGAACTTTCTTATTCGTTTTCGCAGATTAGTTTTAACTAACTGCCGTATTTTTCTTTTTGTTCTCCCTCTTCTGCCGTTTGCCTTTACTGTGGGAATATGCTATACTATACCTAACATGACAGGCGGAACGTCCCCCGCTCCGCTCCCGAACTTCACAAGGAGGCACCAAACCATGAAAGTTCTCAAAGCTCTGCTCGCCGTCCTCACCACACTGGCTGTCGCCCTGACCGCCATTCTGCTGCTCTGGCAGGATAAAAGCGCCCCGCGCTATATCAAGATCTACGAAAACGAGCAGTAATATTTTTCTTGCAAAACAGCACCCCGGCCAAGCGGTAAAACCGCCCGGCCGGGGTGCTTTTGCGTTGTCCGGCAGACCACACAAAAACGCCGCCGACTTTTTGTCAGCGGCGTTTGCTCGTATCAGTAGGTCATCACGACCACCATAATGGGGTATCTATCCTTCGTCGCAAGGTCGGTGTTATGCACAACGCCCACGCCCACAAGGGTGGCACTGTCATCCCTGACCAGCGCCTTTTTCAGGGTGCTGCCTTTCTCTGCCCAGTCGCGGATTTTGGTTTCTGTGGGATACGCAGCGTAGCCGCCTACGCCCACCAGCTTTTTATCCTTTACCGTCAGCTTGCTGATGTCGTTCCAGTCCTTCGTATACCGCTCGCCATTCGGGTCGTTGCTGTACTGGCCAAGCAGCCAGTACAGCTGCAATTTTGCCATTTTTTCAGCCATGACACAGGCGTCGGCGTCCATGGTCAGCGGAGTGTTATTGCCGTTGTTCTTGCGCACTGTGTTCAGTGCTTCCACCACCGCAGCCACCTTCTGCGCCTCGGTCTTTTTGTCGGTGGGGTCTTTGCCGGTCTCGCTGCTGCCCGGCTTATCCGGCGCATCCGGCGCGGAAGGGCCGGAGGGCCCGCAGGCTGCTAAAAGCAGCAGCGCCATTGCAGCTGCAAGAGCCGCTGCCGTCCATCGTTTCCAAAGCTTCATCTGTGGTCCCCCGCTTTCTTCTTATGGGAGTGCGTTGCTCCCCGGTTTCATCTTATCCCCTGCTGCGGCGCGCTGTCAATGGGCAGATGCGCCAAACTTTGCCGGAAAGTTTCGGCATAGCGTGCAAAAGCAGGAACATAATTCCGGAAAATCTACCGATTTTCCGGAATTGCTTTTTCACAGGCGCGTCTGCACGCGGGCTTTTCTGCACGCAAAAAGGCTGCCGCACAGCCTGTGTGCGGCAGCCCGGGGTGTATCAAGTTATGCTCGGAGTAGTCGGCGTATAGGTGATCAGGATCAGGATATAGTTCTCATCGCCGATCTTGTGCGTAGCTGCGCCGATCTCGACCTTATTGTCACCGGGGTTGAACGTGCCGGTGCCGAGGGGCACAAACCGGTAGAGGCCCGCGGCATTCGCCATCCACTCCATCTTCAGGAATTCGCCCATCACGCCGCTACTCTTGATCTGACTGTCGACATCGATCGGGTTGAACATGCAGGGCGTTTTTTCGAGGTCAATTTTGGCTGCCTTTATAACAGCAGGATTCTGCAGCAGTTCCTTGGCATCCACGCCCTTGTTTTCCATCTGCTCGGCGGCTGTATCGGCGGCTGCCAGCAGTGCGGCGGCCATTTCATCTGCCTTTTTGGTGTGGGTCACAGTCTCGTCTACGTCTGTTAAATTATCGATCGTTATTTTCAGCAGCTCGTCCTGCATGGCGTAGCTATTGCCGCCGCCGCAGCCTACCATCGTTAATGCCAGTGCAGCGGCCAGCACGGCGGCTGCCAATTTTTTGAACAGTTTCATCGTTTCCTCCTTGCCGCAGCCTGCAATGGATCTGCCGGGGCAACTGCTGCAGGCCGCATCTTGTAAATATACCGTTCCGGTCTTGGGGCATCCGTAAGGGCTGTCACAGCCCGGACGCTCTTATTTCATGAGCATAAGCACCCAGTTCTCGCCGTCAAGCGTGCCGATGGCAAGACCAAACTCAAATTTTCTTCCGATGTGAGGATTGCCGATTGTAAGATCAGCATCCCGCCGAAGCTGATCTGCAAGACTAAAAGGCTTAAACTGATTCATGGTATCGCTGATGTAACTCGGAACGTACACCAAGGAGACCTTATAAGCATCCTTTTCCGGGTCAAGGCCGAACTTTTGCAGGAACGTCCCATCATCCAGCAGCTCCTGCAGATTCGGCCAATCTGCGCCTTCGTCCAAAGCAGCGATCTCGTTATTATACTCTGTCAGCAGTTTTGCCGCCAAGGCATCCAGGTCCTTGCTGTTCGTGGCCTGCTCGTTACGCATAACAGCATCATCCGAGACAGCATTCTTGACCTGCTGGGCAAGGCCTGTCTTGGAGCCGCCGCAGCCCACCATCATCAGTGCCAGAGCCGCCACCAGTACGGCAGCCGCCAGTTTCTTGAACAATTTCATGCTTCATGCCTCCTTCTTCGTCAGACATTATCCTATGCGGCCCGGACGTTTCCCAAGCCTGCTTTCTTTCATTTTACCGTCACATTTGCAATTTTGTCAATGCACGGGTGCGCCAAAATGCAAAGGCGTTTTTGGGCAATGTGCGCAAAAAAAGGCTGCCGCACAGTCTGTGCAGCAGCCTTTCGGGCTTAGTAATCGTTTTCGCAGCCAAGCAGGAATTTCATGTAGGCAAAGGTGCGCTCCCGCCCGAGGTCCCGCACCATGCACAGCAGCTTTTCCAGCAGCGCCCGGGTCTCCGGGTGCATCAGGTAGTGATCCTTGCTGCGCTGGTAGTACTCCCACGCGGAGGCATCGGTGTACTTATCGCCCAGATAGATCTGGCTTGCCGCCACCCGGTCGCACACCATCTCGCAGACGTACCGCAGGGGGATCTTCATGCCGGTCAGGCCGGTCTTGGTGGTGCTGTAATCGATCCAGTATTCCAGATGATGCTTGTTGCGCCCCTTGTGGTGCAGCCACGCCGAGGTGTAGCCCTTGGCTGCGCGCTCCGCCTCGTTGGGGCTGTGGTCGCCCTGATAATAGATGCACCCGGGGATGAACTCGGTGGGGCTGTACTTGCTCAGGTCGTGGGCAAGGCCCTGCTCATACAACCCGCATTCAAAGCAGTATTTCATCACCAGCAGCTTGTGCCGGGTGATAGTCTCGAAATGACCCTTGATGTTCATGCTGTTATTCCCTCCACTGCACCGTGATGCGTCCCTCTTTCAGCCCGCGCAGATCATCACTTTCGGAAAAATCCTCCCGATCCATGGTCAGGTTGGGGTTGTAGTAGGGGTCATGCAGGATGTTTGCCTTGCCGTGCACCTCGTACAGGCGCTGCTGCTCGGCGGCAAAGCGCCGTGCCTTTACCGGGTCTTTTTCGTCCCCGCCGCGGCTCTTGCTCTCGTAATGGGTCAGCTGGGCGTAGGGCGTCCACGCAATGCGGTAGCCCGCATCCCGCACCCGCAGGCAGAAGTCCACATCGTTGAAGGCCACCGCAAAGGCTTCGTCCAACCCCTTTACCTCGTCCCACACGCTGGTCTTTACCAGCAGGCAGGCACCGGTCACAGCGGAAAAGTCCTGCACCGTGGCGGTGCGGAACAGATAGCCGCTGCCGCCTGCCTTTTTGTACTTGTGGCTGTGCCCCGCGTAGCCCCCCAGCCCGGTAATGACGCCCGCGTGCTGGATGGTCTCATCCGGGTACCAGAGCATCGCACCGCACACTGCCGCCCCGCCGGGGTGGGCGCATTGGCGCAGAAGTTCAGTGAGCCATTCGCCGCTGCGCACCTCCACATCGTTGTTCAGCAACAGCAGATACGCGCCGGTGGCATATTTGCGGCCAAAGTTGTTGATGCCGGAAAAGTTGAAGCCCTTTTTCGGGTAGGTGACCACCCGCAGACCGTCATAGCGCTGCTGCGCCTTTTTATAGTAGGCAAAGGTGGCGGGGTCGGTGGAGTTGTTCTCCACCACGATGACCTCAAAGTGCTCCCATTCGGTCTTTGTCCAGATGCTGTGCAGGCACTTTTCCAGATCCTCGGTGTGGTCCTTGTTGGGGATAAGGATGCTCACCTTGGGTTCGCCCACAATGTCCCACTTCACCCGGTAGGTGCTGGGGAACAGGCCGTCCTCCACCGTGCCGGTGCGCCCGGTGCGGGTCAGGTGGTCTGCCAGCGCCTTTTTGGCCGCTGCCGCAACGTATGGCTTGGCGTCTGCACCGCCGGAGGTAGACCCCGCGTGCACCCGCCAGTAGTAGAGCACCTGCGGCACATGGGCAGCACCGCCGGTCTTTTCCAGCAGACGCAGGAACAGGTCATGATCCTGACTGCCGTCGCATTCCGGGCGTTCGCCGCCCAGCTGCTCCCACAGCGCTTTTTGGAACACCGCCAGATGGCAGATGTAGTTGCAGCACAGCAGGTAGTCCGGGGCGTAGTCCGGCTTGAAGTGCGCCACCATGGGGCGGCGGATGCTCTTGGTGAACAGTGCCTCGTCGCTGTACAGAAAGCCGTCCGGTTCGCCGCGCTGCCGCAGCTGCAAAATGGCCTTGCCCATGGTGTATAGGGCATGGGGTGCCAGAATGTCGTCGTGGTCAGCCAGCGCCAGATACTCCCCCGTTGCCAGCTGCGCGGCAGCGTTGGTGTTGGCCGCAATGCCCTTATTTTCGATCTTTTTGTATACGATCTGTTGATTCTTTTGCTGATATTCCTTTACGATCCGTTCCACGTCCCCGTGGGCGGCGTCCGAAGCATCGGCAAGGCAGAGCTGCCCGTTGGGCGCGGTCTGCCCCACAAAGGAATCCAGAAATTCCCGCAGGTATTTTTCCGGGGTATTATACAGCGGGGTCAGCACCGAGATGGTGGGCAGGCCGCAGTCTACCGCCGTTTTGCCTGCCATCTCTGCGCGCTGCGCCTCCAGCACCTTTTTGGCGGGCAGGTAGCGTGCGCGCTTGCCAAAGCAGCGGCGCTTCACAAAGCCCGCGCCGCGCCTGACCATGGTGGGCAGGCCCTCTTCCTTTGTCAGCTGCACGGCATAGCCGGCCAGCTCCTTGGCGCGTTTCAACCGTACATTCATATCAGACCTCGCCGCGCTGGGTCGCCTTGTAGGCGGCGCAGACTGTCTGGGTGTCCCCGTTCATTTTCAGGTGACCGTGGCTCAGCCATGCCACCTTGGTGCACATCCGCTCGATCTGCTCGATGGAGTGGGACACCAGAATGACCGTGGTGCCGCCCGCCATCAGCTCCTGCATCCGCTTTTCGCACTTCTGCTGGAACAAAAAATCGCCCACCGACAGCACCTCGTCCGCGATGAGGATATCAGGCTTGGTGATGGTGGCGATGGCAAAGCCGATGCGTGCCACCATGCCGGAGGAGTAGTTTTTCAGCGGCACATCCAGAAAATTTTCCAGTTCGCTGAATTCTACGATCTCGTCAAATTTTTCGTCCAGATACTTGGGCGAGAAGCCCAGCACCGTGCCGTTGAGGTAGATGTTCTCGCGGGCGGTCAGATCCATATCAAAGCCCGCGCCCAGCTCGATGAGCGGGGCGATGGTGCCGTTTACGGTCACCTTGCCCTTGCTGGGCTTGTACACCCCGGCAATGGTCTTGAGCAGGGTGGATTTGCCCGAGCCGTTCAAGCCCACAAGGCCGTAAAAATCGCCGGGCATAATGTCCAGACTGACGTCCTTTAAAGCGTAGAACTCGTCGTATTGCAGCCGTCCCTGCACCATGGCCAGAAAGTACTCCTTCAGGCTCTCATGCTTTTCCTTGGAAAGGTTGAAGCACATGGAAACATTGTCCACTTTGATGATCGGTTCCATTGTTCACCCTCCTTAAATGTGCAGCACAAAGTGGTCCTGCGTTTTGCGGAACACCTGCAGCCCCACTACCATGGACACTACGGCGCAGATGCCACAGACAAGGAACATATTCCAATCCAGCGGGATGCCCCACATCACCGTGCGGCGGAAGCCCGTGATATACCAGTACATGGGGTTCAGTTTGATGATCTGCTGCATATTGAACCCGCCGATGGAAAAGGTCATCTGGGTGGGGTCGTAGAAGATGGCGGAGAAATACAGCAGCGCGGTGACGAACACGCTCCAGATATGCATGATATCCCGGAAGAACACGGTAGCCGCCGCTAAGAACATACTGACCCCGAGGCTGAAGAAGAACAAGGTCACCAGCGGGTACAGCGCCTCAAAAATGGTCAGGTGGAAAGGCGCGCCGGTAAAGATCATAACCAGCAGCAGCGCCACAAAGCTGAAGATGCAGTTCACCATGGCAAAGCAGCACTTTTCCAGCGGGAAGATATACTTGGGGATATACACCTTTTTCAGCAGCGGAGCGGCGCTGAGCACGCTGCTCATACTGGTGGAGGTAGCCTCGTTGAAAAAGTTGAACAGCAGCTGACCGCACATCAGAAAGACGGCAAAGTTGTCGATGCCGCTGCCGCGCATATCCATCAGGCTGCTGAACACCGCCCAGTACACAAGGCACATGAGCAGCGGGTTCAAAACGCTCCACACCACGCCCAGCACGCTGCGGCGGTATTTCAGCTTGAAATCACGGCTTACAAGGTTCCACAGCAGATAGCGGTAGCGCCAGAAGCCGTTCCACATTGCTTTGAGTTTTGCCACGGGCGATCACCACTTTTCAAAATACTCGAACTTCTGGGCGGCAAAGGGCTCGTGCAGCTTGTCCTTTGCGCTGGTCTTGTGCTCACAGCCGCAGTCCGGCCACTGCACGTTGACGGTGGGGTCATCGTAGGGGATGCCGCCCTCACTGGTGGGGTCGTAGACATCGGTGCACTTATAGCAGAACTCTGCCACATCGCTCAGCACCAGAAAACCGTGGGCAAAGCCCTCCGGGATATAGAACATCTTCTTGTTGTCCTCGGAAAGGGTCACGCCCACCCACTTGCCAAAGGTGGCGCTGTGGGGGCGGCAGTCCACGGCCACATCGTACACCTCGCCCTTGGTCACGCGCACCAGCTTGCCCTGGGTGTGGTTCTTCTGGAAGTGCAGCCCGCGCAGCACGCCCCGGGTGGAACGGCTCTGGTTGTCCTGCACAAATTCCTTGTCGATACCGGCCTCTGCGAACTGGTCCTTCTGGTAGGTCTCCATAAAATAGCCGCGGTCGTCGCCAAACACCTGCGGCTCAATGACCACCACGCCGGGGATCTCGGTCTGCGTAAAAATAAACTTACCCATGATATTGTACCTCTCTTTTTTCTGAAAGCTTTTTCTTTATCTGGAAAAGTCTGGTTTTGAACAGGCTTTTACGCTTTTTTATGGTGCCTTGCCGTTTTGCGGCGCTTTTTCAGGCGGGAATGTACCCGCAGCACCAGTACGGTAACCACGGCTGCACCTATGGTGCACCCCACCGAGATGCCCGCCAGCAGCCATGCGCTGCTGCCCGGTTCCACGTCCCTGGCGGCTTCCAGCTTTGTGCCGGTGCTCTGCTCCAGCAGCTCCGCCAGACCGGTGATCTCTGCCTTTACCCGCACGCTGGTGCTCTCCTGCTGCGCGCCGCCGTTCAGGGTGTACACCGCATACACGGCGGGCTCTGCGCCAAGCAGATACTGCTCCGGCAGCTCCAAGTCCACGGTCACGTCCTGCGCGGATAAGCCCTCGGCCAGCAGCAGCTTCACCCCGGGGTCGGCCACAGTAACGGTGCCAAGGCTCTGCCCGCCGCCCGCCACAGCCAGCTGTGCGGTGACCGTGCCGCCGGGCAGCTGGGTGTAGCTTTTATAGGTGGAAAAGGCGTAGTCCAGCAGGGTGCGCATATCGTTATATTTATCGGTGCTCAGCTGGCTTTGCATGGTCGCGCAGATCAGCCGCACCCCGTCCTGCTCCGCCAGACAGACATAGCTGTACCGGGCGGTGTTGGTATAGCCCAGCTTGGAGCCCAGCACACTGTCGATATGGTAGCGGCTGGAGCCGATGCGGATCTTATCCTGCTGGGAGAAGTAGCGGGTCACCGGCTGGATGTTGGTGGGCTGCATGGTGTACATCTCGTTGCGGGTGAACAAGTCCTCAAACCCCGGCTGCTGCAGCGCCCAGCGCAAAATCTGTGCCATATCGTAGCAGCTGGTGTAGTGGTCGTTGTCGCTGATGCCGTGGGGGTTTGAAAAGTGGGTGTGGGCAAGGCCAAGCTCCTCCACCTGTGCATTCATGGCCGCCACGCCGTCCGCGATGGTGCCGCCGCCGAAATACTCCGCCAGCAGGTTGGCACCGTCGTTGGCGCTGGCCATCTGGGTGGCGTACAGTGCATCCACCAAGGGGACTTCTTCCCCTTCCCGCAGGGCAATATGGCTGGAATCCGTGCCCGCCAGCGAGTAGACATCCTCATGGGTCACGGTCAGCTTTACGTCATCCCAGTCTCCCTGCGCCTTCTCGCAGGCAAGACCAAGGGTCATTACTTTGGTAATGGAGGCCGGGTGCAGCTCCTCGTCCATATTCTGCTGCGCCAGCACAAGGCCGGTGTCTGCATCCATGATGCAGTATGCCCGGGTATTGGCCAGCGCCGGGCCGGCTGCTGCTGCGCCGGACACCAGCACAGCGCCTATCAAAAGCAGCACAGTGCACAGTGCTGCGGTAAATTTTTTCATCTGGTATTCTCCGCTTATCCGTTTTATGCCGACAAGACATCATTTGAAGTATACCACATTTTTTCCCCGCTGAAAAGAGATTTACACATTCCTTTGTCCCAGCAGCACCGGTTGCAGCTGCTCACCCCGCAAAGCGGCGTCCACGGCGGCGGGCAGCAGGGCAAGGTCGGCCTTCAGGCTCTGGGGCTTGGCAAAGGGGTCGTCCTGCCCGTAGGGCACAAAGTAATAGTGCTTGCGCTGGCACAGCCGCGCCATATTTTCGCCGGAGGCGCCAAGGCCGTCGTTGGTAGACACTGCCAGCACCACTGGGCTGCCCACCCGCAGCAGGCTTTTGGCGGCAAGGGTCACCGGCGTATCCGAAAGTCCCGCCGCCAGCCGCGCCAGCGTTGCGCCGGTGCAGGGGGCGACCACCAGCGCCTGCGCCAGCCGCCGGGGGCCCAGCGGCTCCACCGCCTGCAGGGTGTCCAGCACCGGCTGCCCGGTAACGGCCTGTAAGCGCTGCCGCCAGCTTTCCCCGGTGCCGAACCGGGTATCCTGCTGCGCGGCAAAGCTCATAACGGGCAGCAGCGTCCAGCCCTGTGCCGTCAGTGCCTGCGCCGCGCCCAAGGCGTCCTCCAACGTGCAAAAGCTGCCGCACACCGCAAAGGCAAGACAGCCCTTTTTCTCTGTGGTCATATCTTCTCCTCCCGCTCCTGCAAAATGGTCTGCACCGTGCGCGCCAGCGCCTCCCCTGCTGTTTCCGGCGCCCAGACCGTCGGCAGGCTCAGCGCGTGCAGCGCCGTGTGCCCCAGCCGCCGGGCGGCGGCAAAGTCCGTACCGCCGGGCTTTGAGGCCAGATCCACGATCAGAGACCCCTTCGGCAGCGCCGCCAGCACTTGCGTTGTCAGCACCGGCGCGGGGATGGTGTTCACCACCGTATCAAAGGCGGCAGCTGCGGCAGCAAGGTCTGTCAGCGACACCGCCCGCAGACCCAGTTCCTCTGCCATGGCCCGCTGCACCGGGCGGCGTGCCGCCACGGTCACCCGCGCGCCCAGTGCCGCCAGACGCACCGCAAGCGCCCGCCCCACCGGGCCAAAGCCCAGCACCAGCACCGCCGCGCCCCACAGGGTACGGCTGCGCCGTTCCAGCAGAATGCCGATGCAGCCCTCGGCGGTGGGGATGGCGTTATACACGGTCAGCTCCGGGCGGGCAAAGTAGTCCACCAGTTCCACCCCCGCCGCCCGGGCGATAGTCCTTGCGCTGTCCGTCACCTTACCGCCCAGCGCCAGTGCCCCGGGCTTTGCCATGCCCAGCAGCTGCGCCAGCGGCAAATCCGCCTGTTCCAGCGGGAGCGGCAGCAGGATGCAGTCTGCCTGCGGCAGCTGCTGCACGCCGCCCACCGTATACCCCGCCCGCGCCAGTGCACGTCCTGCCGCCGCCTGCCGGGCATCGCTGCCCACCACCGCAAACCGCTTTGTCTGCCTCATGTCGTCATCTCCCCTTTTCCGCTGTGCACCATCCTATGCAGGAAGATAAAACCGCGTGAACGGAAAGATGCTGACCGGCAGAAACAAAAAAGCTCCCCCTTTCGGGGGAGCCGTCATCGCGCAGCGATAACTGAGAGGATTCTTATTTCAGCGCTTCTTCCAGCACCTTCAGCAGGTGCGGGATATCCAGCGGCTTTGCGATGTGGCCGTTCATGCCCGCATTCAGGGCGTTCTGCTTGTCCTCCTCAAAGGCGTTGGCGGTCATGGCAAAAATGGGGATGCCCGCCTTGCGGGGGTCGGGCAGGGCGCGGATACGCCGGGTGGCTTCGTAGCCGTCCATCCGGGGCATCTGGATGTCCATCAAAATCAGGTCATATTGCCCGGGCACGGACTGCTCCATCTTTTCCACTGCTTCAACGCCGTCTCCGGCGGTATCCACAAGGAAGCCCGCTTCCTTTAAGATCTCTATGGCGATCTCCCGGTTCAGGGCGTTATCCTCCACCAGCAGCAGGTGCTTACCGCTGAAGTCTGCCTTGGGCTGCGGGGCAGTCGTCTGCTCCGGTTGTACCCGGAAGGGCTCTGCCAGTACCTTGCGCAGCTCCGAGAGGAAGAGCGGCTTTTCGCAGAAAGCGGTCACACCGGCGGCGCGCGCCTCCTCCTCGATATCCGCCCAGTCGTAGGCGGTCAGGATGATGATGGGGCAGCTGTCCCCGATGACCTTGCGGATCTGCCGCACGATCTCGATGCCGTTCATATCCGGGATGAGCCAGTCGATAATATACACGCTGAAAGCATCGCCCTGCTCCACGGCGTACTTCGTGCGGATAACCGCCTCCTTGCCGGAGATGGTCCACTCCGGGCGCATGCCGATCTTGGAAAGCATGGTGCTGACGCTCAGACAGGTGTTGGTGTCGTCGTCCGCCACCAGTGCCCGCAGCCCTTCCAGTTGGGGCAGCTGCTTGATCTCTGCCTTCTGCCCGCTGAGGGGGAAGCAGAGGTTCACGATGAACTCGCTGCCCTTGCCCGGCTCGCTTTCAAGGGCGATGGTGCCGCCCATCAGGTCTACGATATTCTTGGTGATGGAAAGGCCCAGACCCGTGCCCTGGATGCCGCTGACGGTGGAGCTTTCCTCCCGGGTGAACTCCTCAAAGATGTGCTTCTGGAACTCCTTATTGATGCCGATGCCGTTGTCCTTGATGCGGAACTCATAATTGCCGCAGCCCTTGGGCGTGCCGGGCTTCTGAGCAATGCGGATGCTCACCATGCCGCCGGTGGGGGTGAACTTGATAGCATTGGAAAGGATGTTCAGCAGCACCTGATTCAACCGCAGCGGGTCGGTGATGATGTCCTCGTCCACCACGTCCATGGTGTCGATGAACAGCGACAGCCGTTTGGAACTGATGTTGGGCTGGATGATGGAGCGTATATCGTGCACGAGATCCGGCAGGTGCACTGCCTTTTCCTCGATCTTTACCTTGCCGCTCTCGATGCGGCTCATGTCCAGCACATCGTTGATGAGGGAGAGCAGGTGCTGGCTGGAAGTGGAGATCTTTTTCAGGTAGTCCAGCACCTGTTCCTTATTATCAACATGGGTCGCCGCCAGCGAGGTGAAGCCGATAATGGCGTTCATCGGGGTGCGGATGTCGTGGCTCATGTTGAACAAAAACTCCCGCTTGGCGCGGTTTGCCGCTGCCTCGTGCCGGACGGCAAGCTCCAGCTTGCGGTTCTGCTCTTCCAGCTGGGCGTGATACTTCTGCTCCTGCTCCCTTTTTTGCTGCTCCGCTAGCTTCATGGAGCGGCGGCGCAGCGTTTGCAGCACTGCCACACAGATCAGATAGAAGATCAGTGCCGTCAGCAGTGCGCTGCTGAAATTGCGGAACACCGATTTTTCGTCGATATAGAGATACAGATCAAAATTCTGTCCGTTGCTGTACATCCCGAAATAGCAGCCGGAATTTGCCCAGTCGCGGGTGTGGGTCAGAATGTCGGGCGCACCGGCCTTGCGGATGCCCTGCACCAGCGGGCTGTTCGTGGTGTACAGTCCGATGAGGCTCGGGTCGTTTGCGGCGATCACCTTGTTGTCCTGCACGATAAAGATGGTGCCGCTGATGTTCTTCGGGTAGCCGTCCAGCACGCTCTGGATGGACAGGGCTGTCCCCTCCACAAACTCCGGCGGGGTCACCCGGTACGCCAGCAGCACGGCGTCCCCTGCTGCGGCGCGGCGGGTGGCAACATCCACCGCCGTGCCATCCTGTAACAGAATGCGCTTGAGGTAGGTCTTTTGCGGGTTTTGCAGCACGTTCAGCGCGGCTTGCTCTCGCAGCGATTCCGCAAACTGCGCATAGCCGATATTACCATCCGTATATTCGCACAGTGATTCTCCATTTTCGTCCAGCACGGCAATGCCGGTAAGCCAGAGGGGCTCCGTTTCTGCCCGGAGGCTTTCGGGGTCGTAGAGATCCAAGGTATCATTTTCGGCCAGCTGCCGCACCGAGACCGCCATCCGGCGCAGCGACTTTGCGGTGATGGTATCGTTATATTTTTCGTAGCTGGTGGACTGCACCTTTACAAAGTTGATGGTGCGGTCAAAGTATTCCTCGGTAGCGCGCATGGACTCCCGCCCGGAGAAGAGGGTCACTGCCAGCAAAAGCAGCACGCCCATCAGCAGGTAGAGCGCCGCCACCCGCATATTGGGCGTGAACGTTTTCTTGTTACGGTTCAAGGGCGTCCACCTCCAGATATTTTTCCGGGTCCGGCAGATATTTGCCTACGATCTGCTTCATCGTGCCGTCGGCGCGCATGGCGGCAAAGGTCTCGGTCAGCTTTTCGTCCAGCCCGCGGGTGTCGTTCAGCGCAAAGGCCACGCCGATGCCGGTGACCAGCAGCGGCTCCTCCAGAATGCGGAAATTGGCATTGCAATCCTGCATATACCGCAAAATGGCGGCCTCGTGGGCAGCAATGGCGTCCACATAGCCGCAGTTCAACATGGCGTACTGCACGCTGCGGTCCTCGGCGCTCAGCAGTTCACCAAACTGCGGGATACGGGGGTCGGTGCCGGCGAGGAAGATTTCCTCCGGCTTGGTGGTGCTTTGCACCATCATGGTCTTGCCCGCAAGGTCGGCCAGCGTTTCAATGCCGCTATCGGCATTGACCGCCACCACCTGACGACTGACCATATACGGCCCTACCCAGCGGTACAGCTGCTCCCGCCCATCCATGGAAAAGCAGCTCCAGATGCAGTCAATGGCGCCGCTTTCCACCAGCTTGGTTTTCTGCTCCCAGTCAATGATCTCAAACCGCACCGCATACCCCATGCGGGCAAAGGCCTCGGTGGCAATGTCCACATCAATGCCGGTGGGGGTGCTGTCATTGTTCAGGTAGATAAAAGGCGGGTAGTTATCGCTGCCCACCGTAAGCTCGGGCAGTGCTGCCGCCGCCTGCGTTTTGCTGCAGGCGGTCAGCCCGGCTGCCGCTGCCGCCGCGCACACCTTTAAAAAGGTACGGCGGGGTATTTTATGGTTGAATCGCTGTTCTGTCACGCGTAGTTGCCCTCACATTACCATTGTAAAATTTCCTGCTTCAGTTCCCCCTGCACGTCCAACAGACACTGCAGCAGCAGCGGGTTGAAGGCGCCGCACTCGCCGTTCGTGATCATCTGGACAGCCGTTTCGTGCGGGAAAGCCTTTTTATAGCACCGTTCACTGGTCAGTGCGTCATACACATCCGCCATGGAGACCAGCTGTGCGCTGATGGGGATATCGTCGCCCTTCAGCCCGTCCGGGTATCCCCTGCCGTCCCAGCGCTCGTGGTGCCAGCGGGCGATCTCGTAGGCGGTCTGCAGCAGCGGCTGCTCTGCAAAGCTTTCAGTCTTTTGCAGCATCTCTGCGCCCAGCATACTGTGGGTCTTGATCACCGCAAATTCTTCTGCGGTCAGCTTGCCGGGCTTATTCAGGATGGCTTCGTCAATGCCGATCTTGCCGATATCGTGCAGCGCCGACGCCAGCGGGATATTATCCTGCTGCTCGGGGGTCAGGTCGTAGCGGCTGGTCAGCTCCATCAGCCGGTGCAGCAGCGTCTCGGTGATGATGCGGATGTGCCGCACATGAGAGCCGGACTCGCCGTTGCGGAACTCCACGATCTGGCTCAGCACGCCCACCAGCACATCGGTGTTCTTTTCCCGTGCGCGGATCTGGTCAGACACCATCTGCACCAGCCGCCGCTGCTTGGCGTACAGCTTGATGGTGTTGGACACCCGACGGTAGACGATCTTTGCGTCAAAGGGGCGGTTGACATAGTCGCTGGCACCCAGCTCGTAGGCCTTGCGGATGGCTTCCTCCGAATCGTCGCTGGAGATCATGATCACCGGCACGTCCTCGATGGTGTGGTTGGTGTTCATGGTGCGCAGCACCTCAAAGCCGTCCATGACCGGCATGTTGATATCCAGCAGCACCAGCGAGGTCTGCCCGGCGTTTGCCCGCAGCAGCTCCAGACACTGCTTGCCGTTCTCGGCTTCCAGAATGCGGTAGTCATCGCCCAGAATGCCGGCAAGCATCATGCGGTTCATCATGGAATCGTCCACCAGCAGGATCACGGGCTTTTCCCCTAAGACATCCTTCTGTGCAGCCAACCGGCTGTCCTGTGTGTCCACCGCCACTGCGTCCTTGTGGTTTTTGGCCTGATACATTATAAGATCTGCCCGGCGCACCACGTTCTCCATAGGGTCGGCAAGGGTCTGCATCGCGCCGCCGATGCTCAGCGACAGCCGGAAGTGGGGGTAGCCCGGCACCACCGTTTGCTGCACGGCGGTGCGGATCTGCTCCAGCTTTACCTTGAAATAATCCGCCGGGATGCCGGGCAGCACCAGCAAAAACTCGTCGCCGCCGTAGCGGATCAGCAGATCTGTTTCCCGGATGCAGCTGCGGATGGCCTTTGCAACGGTTTCCAGTGCCAGATCTCCGGCGTGGTGGCCGTAGGTATCGTTGCAGATCTTGAAATCGTCGATATCCATCAGGGCGATGCCTGCCGGGCCGATGTTATTGCGCACCACTTCCTCGTAATAGCGGCGGTTGTAGGTGCCGGTCAGGGCGTCGTGGTTCAGCCGCTGCCGGTAGCGCTTTTCTTTTTCCATGCTCCGGGCAGTAGTCTGGGCAAACTGCGCCTTCTGCTCCTCCATCTGCTGCATCATCCGCAGCAGATTATGGTTGGCGGTTTCCAGCGCCTCCCGCTGGGTACGGTTCTGCTGTTCCAGCTTTTCCCGCAGTTCCATATAGGGGGTGATATCCGTGATAGTGCCCACGATATAGCCTTTGCCGTACCATTCCACCTGATTGGCAGCGTTGGTGACCCAGCGGTAGCCGTTTTTGCCCAGAATCCGGAAGATGCTGTCACCATTCTTGGCGTAAGTCGCGCTGTTTTCCGCATTCCGGTAGCGCAGCCCGGCCGCCAGATCATCCGGGTGTATCAGCGCTGTATAGCGGTTATCGAACCTTGCCGCAAATTCTTCCCGCTCCCAGCCCAGTATCTCCAGAAAACGGTCACTGACATAAGCAAACGGATAGCCGTTTTCAGGGTCCTCTGCGCAGCAGTGAAAGCCGCCCGGTATATTCTGTGCATAGCGTTCCAGCCGCAGAAATCCTTTTTTTATTGTCTCGTCTGTTTCCATTTTACCTTTCCTGCCTTTTTCTCCGCGCACCGCAGCACGCAGTACCCCCTGTTACCGCAATTTCAAACTTTACCTTCCTGTACGCCCCGCTTTTGGGCACACTATAACATTTTGATTTTATCATCAAAACCGCCTAGATGCAAGCATTTTTTACCAACAGAACGGCAAGTAAGGCACATTAGAAAAAGTTATAAGGGCGAGCCCAATGAAATCATTCCGCGCAGCAAAAAAGCCGCCGCACAAAAAGTGCAGCGGCTTTGCGGGGCGTCACCTCACAGCCAGCGCTCTGCGATGATCCACCACATACCGGGCAGGTTGATCCGACCCAGCAGATGCTCCAATACGATCAGCATGGTATTCTCCTTTCAGACCGTCCGTTTCAGCCGAACAGCCCCTTCAGTAAAAACAGAAGCAGCTTAGTAAAGCTGCCGCCGCCCAAAAGGCTGAGCAGCGGCCCAAGGCCTTGAAACATGGGAGGTTTACTCCTTTCGTTTCATTCCGTCCCGACTGCTGCCGGGTGCCGGTCTGCCTTATATACGAACCAGTCCGCCGCAGGATTGCAAATGCCGTGGTGGTAAATATTGGGAGTATCGCAGCTGCCGTCTGCCTTTACGACCCCTTCCCGTGAAAAAGTTGCTCAGAAACGCCCGCAGGCGTTTCTGAGCAACAAATCAAAAATACTATTTCCGCTGAAAATGCCCAAAGCAGCGCGGAGGGCATTCCCAATCGTCTTACTTAAAACGCCGCCATACCGGGGTAGACGGCGCTTTCGCCCAGCTGCTCCTCAATGCGCAGCAGCTGGTTGTACTTTGCCACACGTTCGGTGCGGCTGGGCGCGCCGGTCTTGATCTGGCAGGTGTTCAGCGCCACAGCCAAGTCCGCAATGGTGGTGTCCTCGGTCTCTCCGGAGCGGTGAGAGCTGATGGCGTTGTAACCGGCCTTGTGTGCCATTTTGATGGCTTCCAAGGTCTCGGAGACAGAGCCGATCTGGTTCAGTTTGATCAGGATAGCGTTGCCCGCACCCAGCTGGATGCCCTTTGCCAGACGCTCGGTGTTGGTCACAAACAGGTCGTCACCCACCAGCTGTACCTTGCCGCCCAGCTCGCGGGTCATCTGCTGCCAGCCCTCCCAGTCCTCTTCGTCCAGACCGTCCTCGATGGAGATGATGGGGTACTTTTCCACAAGGCTCTTCCAGTGCGCGATCAGCTCGGCAGAGGTGAACTCGGTGCCCGCCTTGGGCAGCTTGTAAAAGTCCTTGCCCTTGGGGCTCTTCCACTCGGAAGCGGCGGCATCCATTGCCAGCATAAAATCCTTGCCCGGCAGATAGCCCGCCTTTTCGATGGCAGCCAGAATGGTCTCGATGGTCTCCTCATCGCTGGAAAGGTTGGGTGCAAAGCCGCCCTCATCGCCCACGGAGGTAGCCAGACCCTTGGACTTCAGGATGGCAGCCAGCGCATGGAACACCTCGGCGCACCAGCGCAGCGCTTCCTTAAAAGAGGGTGCGCCCACCGGCATGATCATAAACTCCTGTGTATCCACAGTATTCGTTGCGTGTGCGCCGCCGTTCAGAATGTTCATCATGGGCACAGGCAGGCGGTTGCCGTTTACGCCGCCCAGAAAACGGTACAGCGGCATTTCCAGCGAAGCGGCTGCTGCGCGGCAGGCTGCAATGGACACCGCCAGAATGGCGTTTGCGCCCAGATTGGACTTATCCTTGGTGCCGTCTGCCTTGATCATGGCGGCGTCCACGGCGTAAATGTCGGAAGCATCCATGCCCACCACTGCGTCCGCAATGACCGTGTTGATGTTTTCCACCGCCTTGGTCACGCCCTTGCCCAGATAGCGGCTCTTGTCGCCGTCCCGCAGTTCCAGCGCCTCAAACTCGCCGGTGGATGCACCGGAAGGGGCGCAGCCGCGCGCCACGGTGCCGTCCGCCAGCGTGATCTCGGCTTCTACGGTGGGGTTGCCGCGGGAGTCCAGAATCTCGCGGCCAACAACAGCTTCAATTTCCAGATAATTCATCTTGAAACCCTCCTGAATATCATTTTCTCTCCCATACTGCCCGGGCGGGCAGACGGGGAACTGCTCTATTTAGGCGGTTATATATAACTAACCGTCAATATCCTACCACGCTTTGCACCCCGGCGCAAGAGCCGGTGCGTATGTTTGCAGACCTAAATTTTTAACGGGAACGCAAACCGCCGTGGAAAACCCGTTTACAGTCTGCCCCCTTGCGGCAGCGGGGATACGTTATGCTTACCATGTGTTTTTTATATGGCAGATATGCCAAAAATTTTCTTTACTTTTTGGCAGTTCGGTTCTATACTGGTTGCGGCGTTTACGATTTTTCCCATTTATAGTCGTTATAGAGGAGGATTTTTGCAATGAATAAGGATCTGACGGTGGGCAAGCCGTCACAGGTATTGTGGCAATTCTGTCTGCCCATGTTCGGCAGCATCATTTTCCAGCAGTTGTACAATATCGCGGATAGTCTGGTGGCGGGCAAGTTCATCGGTGAGAACGCACTGGCTGCGGTGGGCAACAGCTACGAGATTACCCTGATCTTCATCGCCTTTGCCTTTGGCTGCAACATCGGCTGCTCGGTCATCGTGTCCCGCTACTTTGGCGCAAAGGAATACCGCGAGATGAAGACCTCGGTCTACACCTCCCTCATCGGCTCTGCCGTGCTGTGCGCCGTGCTGATGGGCATCGGTCTGTTTGGCTGCGACGCCCTGCTGGAGCTCATCAACACCCCGGAGGAGATCCTTGCAGATTCTGCGCTGTATCTGGATATCTACGTTCTGGGCCTGCCCTTCATGTTCTTCTACAACATTGCCACCGGCATCTTCTCTGCCCTTGGCGACAGCAAGACCCCCTTCTACTTCCTTGCAGTCTCTTCTTTGTCCAACATCGGCGTGGACATCCTGTTTGTAGCAGGTTTCCAGATGGGCATTGCCGGTGTAGCATGGGCTACCTTCCTGTGTCAGGGTGTCAGCTGCGTGCTGGCCATGGTGGTGGTGTTCCGCCGCATCCGCGCTTTCCACACCGAGGGTCATGTGCAGCTGTTCTCGTGGAATATGCTGGGCAAGGTGGCCGTGGTGGCTGTGCCCAGCATCCTGCAGCAGAGCTTTGTCTCGGTGGGCAACATCATCCTGCAGAGCATCATCAACACCTTTGGCGCCAGCGTCATTGCAGGCTACTCTGCCGCCGTCAAGCTGAACAACATGGTCATCACCTCCTTTACCACCTTGGGCAACGGCATCTCCAACTACACCTCCCAGAACATGGGTGCAGGCAAGATGGACCGCGTGAAGGAGGGCTTTGGCGCAGGCCGCAATCTGGTGTGGCTGTTGTGCGTGCCGCTGGTGGTGCTGTACTTCTTCTTTGGCCGCTTTTTGCTGCTGCTGTTCATGAACGACCCGCAGGGCCCTGCCATTGACACCGGTATGCTGTTCTTGCGCATCCTCTCTCCCTTCTACTTTGTGGTGTCGGTCAAGCTGGTGGCAGACGGCATTCTGCGCGGCTGCGGCCTGATGGTGCGGTTCATGATCGCCACCTTCACCGACCTGATCCTGCGCGTGGGCATTGCCGCCGTGCTCAGCGCCACCGCACTGGGCTCCACCGGCATCTGGATGGCATGGCCTGTGGGCTGGTGCATCGGTACGGCGCTTTCCATGGTGTTCTACGTCACCGCCATCCGCAAGGCACTGGCAGAGCCGTTGGCTGTTGCCGAGGCCGAGGGACAGGCCGCAGAGACCCGCGCCGAGGCCGAATTTGCCGCCGACGCCGAGATGGAAACCCTGTAACCTTTTTGCAACCTGTGAATCCGTTTCATGTCACAGATAAACAAAATGAACAATTTGAAATAGTGCACAAAATCGCGCTTTAATTTTTGTATAAAGTATCAACAAAGCCGAGAAAATGCGCCCAAAAGTATGGACGGTTTGTGAATTGCGGATTTGAACCCAGATAGCTATAATAACAGATAAGAACAGAAGCAAGGCCGCTTTAGAGGGGAAGGGCCTTGCTTCCGTTTTTATCAATTTACTTTATAGAACACTCCGAAGGAGGAGATTTTTATGAAAAAGATGATCACTCGTCGTCAGTTCATGGCCGTTGCCGGTGTTGTTGCCGCAGCAAGCGCTCTGACTGCCTGCGGAGGTTCTTCCGCAAGCACTGCCGCTTCTTCTGCTGCCGGTTCTACTGCTGCTTCCGGCAGCACCATCAAGGTGGGTGTGATGGGCCCCCTGACCGGTGACGCTTCCGTTTACGGTCAGGCTGTTGTAAACGGTGCCAGCCTGTACATGAAGCAGGTCAATGCCGATGGCGGTGTCAACGGCAAGCAGCTGGAAGTCATCTCCATGGACGAGCAGGGCGATGAAACGCAGGCTGTGACCTGCTTTACCAAGATGGTGGATCAGGGCATCACCGCTCTGGTAGGCGATGTAACCACCGCTCCCACGCTGGCTGTTGCCGCCGAGAGCGCCGATTACAATATGCCTATGGTCACCGCTTCCGCTACTGCCGAGGCTGTTACCTACGATGCCGAGACCGACACCGTGAACGGGAATGTGTTCCGTGCCTGCTTCACCGACCCCTTCCAGGGCGTGAAGATGGCAGATTACGCTTACGAGAAACTGGGCTACACCAAGGCAGCCGTCATCTTCCTGAAGGGCAAGGACTACAACGAGGGTCTGGCCGAGAACTTTGCCAAGGAGTTTGAGGCAAAGGGCGGCACCGTCGTGGATCAGGAGAGCTACTCTGAGGGCGACGTGGACTTCAAGACCCAGCTGACCAGCATCCTTGGCAAGAACCCCGAGATGGTGTTCTGCCCCAACTACTATCAGGAAGTGGGTCAGATCCTGGCTCAGGCTGAGAGCATCGGCTTGACCGTTCCCTTCCTCGGCGGCGACGGCTGGGATGGTCTGGAGGGCTACGCCACCGCCGACCAGCTGAAGGACTCCTACTTCTGCGCCTGCTACGCTAAGGGCTCCAGCACCGCGTTTGAGGATGCCTACAAGGCCGAGTACGGCGAGGCCTACCCCAACGGCTTTGCACCCTTGGGCTACGATGCTGCCATGACCGTTGTGTACGGCATCAAGGCTGCCGAGGAGCAGGGCCTCGAGGCCGGCTCCGACGAGTACAAGCAGGCCGTCATCGATGCCATTGCCGGCGGCACCATCGAGGGCATCACCGGCACCTTTACCTTCGACGAGCACCACAACCCCGTCAAGAGCACTGCCATCCTGACCTACGTGGACGGCAAGCCCGAGCTGAAGGAAATGTTCTGATCCGCGCTGTTCCATCCACCGGTGATGGAGCCGCCCGCACAGAGCAAACCCCATGATTTTTTGGAGAACGCCGGAACAGCTTTTTTCTGGTCAGGCGTTCTCCGTTTTTTATATCAAAAAGTGTAAACGCCGCAAAGAAAGGAAGTATCCAACCATGACAGTGTTCTTTAGCCAGCTGATCAACGGCTTGTCCCTTGGCAGCATCTATGCACTGATCGCACTGGGCTACAGCATGGTGTACGGCATTATCCTGCTGCTGAACTTTGCCCACGGCGATGTCATCATGGTGGGCGCATACATGTCGTGGTTCGTCATGAACCAGCTGGGTCTTGGCCCGGTCACCGCTGTGTGCGCCACCATCATCACCTGTACGCTGCTGGGCGTGGTGATCGAAAAAATCGCCTACACCCCCCTGCGCAGCGCACCCCGTATCTCGCTGCTGATCACCGCCATTGGTGTCTCCTTCTTTCTGGAGTACACGGCAGAGCTGATCCTTGGCTCGGGTGCAAAGGTGATCCCCGCCTACTACACCAACCAAACCTTCCGTCTGGGCAAGGTGCCGCTGGGTCTTACCTCCATCATCACGCTGGTGGTCACCGTGCTGTCCATGCTGGTGCTCACCTTTCTGGTGCAAAAGACTAAGCTTGGCAAGGCCATGCGCGCCGTTTCGGAGGATATGGATGCTGCTCGCCTGATGGGCATCAACGTCAACAGCACCATCTCCTTTACCTTTGCCGTGGGCTCGGCGCTGGCGGGCATCGGCAGCGTGCTGTACTGCTGCTCCTACCCGCAGGCCACCCCCACCATGGGCTCCATGCTGGGTCTGAAGGCCTTCGTCGCCGCCGTGCTGGGCGGCATCGGCTCCATCCCGGGTGCTATGGTCGGCGGCATCGCCATCGGCCTGTGCGAGTGCTTTGTTTCCGCCATCGGCCTTTCCGCATGGAAGGACGCTGTTACGTTTGCAATTCTGATCATCGTGCTGCTGGTCAAGCCCACGGGCTTCCTTGGCCGCAAGGTGCAGGAAAAGGTGTAAGGGGGCATAACGATGAATACCAAACGCAAGACCCTCAAAATGCCCGTGCGCTACCTGATGAATCTGGTGCTGGTGGGGCTGCTGTTCGTGGGGCTTTCCTATGTGACCGGCAATATGCTGTCCACCTACCAGAATAAGGTGCTGCTGACCGTGGGCATCAACATCATTCTGGCCGTCTCGCTGAACGTTGCAACCGGTTATCTGGGGCAGCTGCCGCTGGGCCATGCAGGTTTTATGGCGGTAGGTGCCTACGCCTGCGCCCTGTTCACCAAATCCTCCAATCTGCCCAAGGGCGTCGCCTTTGCCATCGGTCTGGTGCTGGCATGGGTGATCGCCGGGCTGTTCGGGGTGCTTATCGGTATCCCTGCCCTGCGCCTGACCGGCGACTATCTGGCCATCCTGACGCTGGGCTTTGGCGAGATCATCCGCATCACCTTGAACAACATTGATGATGTGCTGGGCTTCAAGCTGTTCTACGGCTCCAAGGGTCTGAAAAACATCCCCAAGTATTCCAACTTTACCAACGTATTCCTGTGCGTGGTCATCACCTGTTTTCTCATCCACGCCATGATGAAGAGCCGCCACGGCCGCGCCGTGCTGGCCATCCGCGACAACGAGATCGCCGCCGAGAGCTGCGGCATCCAGACCACCTATTATAAGGTGATGGCCTTTGCCTTCTCCGCTGCCTTCGCAGGCTTGGCGGGCGGCCTGTACGCCTGCTACATCGGCGTGCTGAACCCCTCCACCTTCGGCTTTATGAAGTCCATTGAGATCCTTGTCATGGTGGTTCTGGGCGGCATGGGCTCCATGCTGGGCTCCATTCTGTCCGCTACCGTGCTGACCATCCTGCCCGAGGCGACCCGCAGCTTTGAGAGCTACCGCATGGTGGTCTATTCGCTGGTGCTGGTGCTGATGATGATCTTCCGCCCGGGCGGACTGCTGGGCAGCTACGATTTCTCCCTGAGCCGCATCGTGGAAAAGGCCATGAATGGCGAACTGTTCCGCAAACATACCAAAAAGGAGGCCGCTGACCATGAGTGAGTTCAAGACCAGACTGCACAGTGTGCCCTCCGGCGGTTTTCTGACCGACCGCGACAAGGACAAAAAGCCCATTCTGGACGTGCGTGAGCTGGGTATCGACTTCGGCGGTCTGACCGCTGTGGACAACTTTAACCTGATGATCGGCCGCAACGAGATCGCCGGTCTGATCGGCCCCAACGGCGCAGGCAAGACCACCGTGTTCAACCTGCTCACCAACGTCTACCAGCCCACCCGCGGCTCCATCCTGATCGACGGGATGCCCACTGCCGGCAAAAAGACCTATCAGGTCAACCGCATGGGCGTGGCGCGTACCTTCCAGAACATCCGCTTGTTCAAGGAGCTGAGCGTCATCGACAACATCAAGGTGGGTCTGCACGAGTCCATGAAGTATAATCTGGCTTCCTCCCTGCTGCGGATGCCGAACTACTGGAAAGAGGAAAAGCAATGCACCGAGCGTGCGCTGGAACTGCTGGACATCTTCCACATGGCAGACCTTGCCAACGCGCAGGCCGGCAGCCTGCCCTACGGCGCACAGCGCCGGTTGGAGATCATGCGCGCACTGGCTACCGGCCCGAAGCTTCTGCTGCTGGACGAGCCTGCCGCCGGTATGAACCCCTCCGAGACGGCGGAGCTGACCGAGACCATCCGCCGCATCCGCGACGAGTTCAACATTGCCGTGCTGCTCATCGAGCACGACATGAGCCTTGTCATGGGCATCTGCGAGGGCATTGCGGTGCTGAACTTCGGCCGCATCATCGCCAAGGGCACCCCGGACGAGATCCGCGATAACCCGCAGGTCATCGAGGCCTATCTGGGCAAAAAGGAGGGCTGAGCCATGGCTGATACATTACTGAAGGTAGACGGCATCAACGTCTACTATGGCAACATCCACGCCGTAAAGGATATCTCCTTCACCGTCAACGCAGGCGAGATCGTCACCCTGATCGGTGCCAACGGCGCGGGCAAATCCACCACCCTGAAAACCATTTCCGGTCTGCTGAAGCCCCGCACCGGCGATGTGCTGTACAAGGGCAAGAGCATCAAGGGCGTGCGCGCCCACAAGATCGTGGAAAGCGGCCTTGCACAGGTGCCGGAGGGGCGCCATGTGTTCCTGCACATGACGGTGGACGAGAACCTTGATATGGGCGCCTACACCCAGCCCGCTTCCACCATCGCCGCCAACAAGGAAAAGGTGTTCACCCTGTTCCCCCGCCTGAAGGAGCGCCGCAAACAGCTGGCGGGCACCATGTCCGGCGGCGAGCAGCAGATGCTGGCCATGGGGCGTGCGCTCATGAGCAACGCTTCCATGCTGATGCTGGACGAGCCTTCCATGGGTCTTTCGCCGCTGCTGGTGCAGGAGATCTTTGACATCATCCGCGACATCCACAAGGAGGGCATGACCATCCTGCTGGTGGAGCAGAACGCGCAGATGGCGCTTTCGGTGGCCGACCGCGCCTATGTGCTGGAGACCGGCCGCATAGTCATGGACGGCACCGGTGCTGAGCTGCTGACCAACGAGCGCGTCCGCAACGCCTATCTGGGCGGGTAAACGGAAAAATAGTTTGATTTGCAGTTCCGAAACGCCCTTGGACGTTTCGGAACTGCTTTTTCCTGCTATCACTTTACTTTCGTAAAAAATTGTGCCATAATGGGTGCAGTATTCCGGCTTTGCAAAAGCCACGCCCCGGCTCGGGAAAGCGGGGCGCAAACCACACAGAATGAGGGGTAAACGTTATGAGCAAGATCATCATCCCGGCAAACTACACACCCGCGCTGAATCTGTACGACACCCAGCGCGCCATCGGCACGGTGAAGCGGCTGTTCGCTGATACCCTGTGCGCCACGCTCAACCTGTACCGCGTGTCCGCACCGCTGTTTCTGGAGGCTTCCACCGGCCTGAACGACGATCTGAACGGCGTGGAGCGCAAGGTGACCTTTGACATCAAGGACAGCGGCACCGAGGCACAGGTGGTGCAGTCGCTGGCAAAGTGGAAGCGGCAGGCGCTGAAGGACTACGGCTTCCGCGTAGGCAAGGGCCTGTACTGCGACATGAACGCCATCCGCCGGGACGAGGAACTGGACAATCTCCACTCGGTCTATGTGGACCAGTGGGACTGGGAAAAGATCATCACAGTGGAGGACCGCAACGAGACCTACCTGAAAAACGTGGTGCGCTGCATCGTGTCTGCGGTGTGCGCCACCGAGATGAACCTGCACGCCATGTTCCCCCAGCTGCAGGATCTGCCCCTGCACACCCCCAACGTGACCTTTGTCACCACGCAGGAGCTGGAGGACAAGTACCCCGATCTGACCCCGAAGGAGCGGGAGAATGCCTTTGTCAAGGAGAACGGCACCACCTTCCTGATGAAGATCGGCGCACCCCTGCGCAGCGGCAAGCCTCACGACGGCCGCGCCCCGGACTACGACGACTGGGATCTGAACGGCGATTTGCTGTTCTGGAACGACCCGCTGCAGTGCAGCTACGAGTTGAGCAGCATGGGCATCCGCGTCAGCCCGGAGAGCATGGACAGGCAGCTGACCATGGCGGGCTGCGATGACCGCCGCGCCCTGCCTTTCCACAAGGCAGTGCTGGCTGGTGAGCTGCCCTATACCATCGGCGGCGGCATTGGCCAGAGCCGCCTGTGCATGCTGCTGCTGGGCAGCGTCCACATCGGTGAGGTGCAGGCCAGTGTCTGGGACAAGGCTACCCGCGAGGCCTGCGCCAAGGCCGGCATCCCGCTGCTGTAAGAGGAACGCTTTTTCAGCGGAAAATATTTTTGGTTTGAAGACAGCCAAGCCTGCGGGCTTGGCTGTATTTCGCTTTTTCTTTTATAAAACAGAAGAAGGGACAGCCCGCGGGCCGTCCCTTCTTCTGTTTTATATCTTATTAGTTCTGCTTTTTCCAGCGGCGCATGACGCCCATGCCCAGTGCATAGGGGCCGGTGTGCACCGCAATGGTGCAGCCGATCTGCAAAAGCCCTACCTCACACTGTGCGCCGGGGTACTTGGCGCGCAGGGCGGCACGGGTCTGCATCCACAGACGCTTGCCCTCGTCGGCATCGTAGCCGTAGCCCACCGTGATGCGGTAGTCGTCCGGGGTGCCGCCGTGGGCATCCAGATAGTTCATCAGCTGTTCCAGTGCCTTTTCAAAGCTCTTCTGGCGGCCGCGGGCTACGCCGCCGGAGAAGATCTCGCCATCCTTGAACAGGATCATGGGCTTGAGTCCCAGCATATTGGCGGCGCGGCCGGTCACCTTGCCGATGCGCCCACCCTTGATGAGGTAGTCCAGATCACCCACGGTAAAGAAGATCTGGTTGGTGGATTTTTCCGCTTCCAACCAAGTCACAGTCTCGTCCAAGGTGCAGCCTGCATCCCGCATGGCCACGGCATTTTCCACCATGGTGGATTCGGTCACGGTGGCGGCGGCAGAGTCGATGACCTCGATGCGGGCATCGGGGTAGTCCTCCAGCACCAGATCCCGGGCGTTACGGGCGCTGCCCACGCAGCCGCTCATCTTGCCGGTGAACACCAGACACAATACCGCCCGACCCGCCTCGGCGTGTGCGCGGAAGGTCTTTTCAAAGTCCTCGATGGAGGCCAGACTGGTCTTGGGGTAGGCCGCCGGATTATCCACCATGAACTGATAAAAGTCCCGCACAGGGATCTCCAGCCCTTCCTTGCGGTAATGCTCGCCGTCCAGCGATACATAAAAGGGCACGACCTCGATGCCAAGCTGCTTGGCGGTGTCCAGCGTCAGGTCGCAGGCGCTGTCGGTAATGATATCAAACATCTGTGACGCTTCCTTTTCTGAAACTCGGGGGCTGCTTTTTGCGGCAGCTCAGCCGCGGTGGATGTAGGCCTCGCGCTCTGCGCCCACCGAGATATAGGTGATCTTGCAGCCCACAGCCTTTTCCAGGTATTCCACATAATCGCGGGCCTGCTGGGGCAGGTCCTCCCACTTGCGGGCTGCGGTGATATCGCAGTGCCAGCCGGGCAGGTACTCCACCACGGGCTGAGCGGTATCCAGTGCCTCACCCATGGGGAAGCGGGTGGTGGTGGTGCCGTCGGTCAGCTTGTAAGCGGTGACCATGGGGATCTTTTCCATGTAATCCAGCACGTCCAGCAGGGTCAGAGCCACCTCGTCGCAGCCCTGGCAGAACACGCCGTAGCGGCTTGCCACCAGATCGATGGGGCCCACGCGGCGGGGACGGCCGGTGGCTGCGCCGTACTCGTGGCCAGCCTCACGCAGAGCGTGCTTCTCTTCCTCGGTCATAGCCAGTTCGGCGGCAAAGGGGCCGTCGCCCACACAGGAGGAGTAAGCCTTCATGACGCCGATGGAGTTGTTCAGCTTGTGGCCGGGGATACCGGCACCGATGGGTGCATAAGCACCGATGACGTTGGAGGAGGTGGTGTAGGGGTAGATACCAAAGTCGATATCGCGCAGTGCGCCCAGCTGTGCCTCAAACAGCACCTTCTTGCCGGCTGCATCGGCATCGGCCAGATACTGCCCCACATCGCAGATATAGTCCTTGAAGATGGCAGCATACTTTTCGAGCCATGCCCACATCTCGTCCACGCTGATGGGCGCTGCGTTGTAGCTGCCCTCCATGACCAGATTCTTGGAATCCACCATGGTGACCAGACGCTTCTTCACGGCGTCGTCCAGATGCAGCAGATCGCCCATGCGCAGGGTCTTTTTCATGTACTTGTCGCCGTAAGCGTAGGCAATGCCGCGCTTGGTGGAGCCGAACTGTGCGCCGGTCTTGGACAGGCGTGCTTCCTCCAGACCATCCTGCTCCACATGGTAGGGCATGGTGATGGTTGCGCGGTCGGAGATCTTCAGATTTGCCGGGGTGATCTCAATGCCCTGCTCGCGCAGCTTATTGATCTCGCCGTCCAGATGATGCGGGTCGATGACCATGCCGTTGCCCATAACGCACACGACGTTGGGGCGCAGGATGCCGGAGGGCAGCAGGTTCAGCACGAACTTGCCGCGCTCGTTTTTAACGGTATGGCCTGCGTTGTTGCCGCCCTGATACCGTGCAACGATGTCATACTCCTGGCTGATCAGGTCGACCATGCGGCCCTTGCCCTCATCGCCCCAGTTGATACCCGTAATTGCAGTAAGCATAATAAATGACCTCTTTATCCTTCTTTCAAAAGACAGCCTTTTCCGTGCACCTTGCCCGGGATACGCTACCTTGGGTAAAACGCACCGGTTTGCTGCCCTTGCGGCACGCACCAATGCTATTATAGTATAGCACAGTCTGCCGCGCAAAAAAAGGGGGAATGCACCTTTTTGCGGCGTATTCCCCCTATAAAATCCCGTTCTCAGCTGCGCTCCCCGGTCAGGTCGGTGCGGCGAGTCACCTTGTGGATGGTGCCGTCCGGCTCCTGAATGGACGTGCGCTCCAGCTGGCTGCGCAGGCTGGCCTTGATGTCGGCCAGATACTCCTGCCGCAGTGCCTGCTGCTCGGCTTTTTCAGCCTCGGTCAGGCCGGCGGTCTTGCTCTTTTTGGCCAGCGCATTGATGCGGGCGATCTTTTCTTCCGTCATAAGGGGAACCTCCTGTATTTCATCGTAAAATATGCTATAATGTAGGCAAGACCATTATAGCAAAGGATGATACCAATGGCAACACAACGCAACTATGCCCAGCAGATGGACGCCGTGCTGGCAACCCTTGGCGATACCCGCCCGCGGCTTTTGCTCCACGCCTGCTGCGGTCCCTGTTCCAGTGCCGTGCTGGAACAGCTGTGCCGGTATTTTGAGATCACGGTGCTGTACTATAACCCCAACACATGGCCGGCGGCAGAGTACTACCGCCGGGGCGAGGAGCTGCAAAAGTTTGTAGCAGCCGCCCACCCGCTGGGGGTGACCGTGGTGGAGGACAGTTACGACCCGCAGCAGTTCTACACTGCCGTAGCCGGGCTGGAAAACGAGCCGGAGCGCGGCAGCCGCTGCACCGTCTGCTACCAGCTGCGGATGCGCCGCGCGGCGCAGTACGCTCGGGACAACGGCTTTGACTGGTTCACCACCACCCTGTCCATCAGCCCCCACAAGGACGCTGCCCGCATCAATGCCATCGGGCAGGAGCTGGAGGCAGAGTTCGGGGTAAAGCATCTGCCCTCGGACTTCAAAAAGCACAACGGCTACCTGCGCAGCCTGCAGCTTTCGGAGCAATACGGCCTGTACCGGCAGGACTACTGCGGCTGCGAGTTCAGCGCCAAAGCAAGAGGCATTGAAGGATAACGCAAAACAATTTAAAATGCGCTCCGCCTTCGCTTTGCGCATCATCAGCGGAATCATTATTTATAATTTCGGGGTTCAGGAAAGTCTGCGGACTTTCCTGAACCCCATTTTCACAGAAAGGGTTATAGGGAGGCGGCACATCATTCCTCCGGCAGTCTTGCCACCAGCAGGGTAAAGACCACCAGACCCACGCAGGGCACGATGTTGGAGGCCATACCGGCGGCAAGCCCCGCGCGCTCCGCCACGATGCCGATAACCCACGGCATCAGGATGGCACCGCTGGAGGCCACCGGCAGCATGATGCCCATGCTGGTCACGCTGGTCATGCGGCCCGCGCTGGCCACGGCGGTGGGGTTCAGCCCGGACATGGAGATGGCAAAGGCAAACAGCAGCGCAATGGCTGCGCCCTGCGTGTGCGCCATGACCAGCAGCACATAGAACACGGTGCACAGCACGCTCATGCCCACCATGGCCTTGCGGGGATTTTTTAAGGGGAACACAAAGGCGATGAGCAGACGCCCCACCAGCGTAGCGCCCCACATCACGGTGACGGTGTAGGCCGCCAGCGTGCCCGCAATGATACCGCTGCCCTTGAAGTAGGTCACCATCCAGCCGTTGACGCTCTGCTCGGCGGCGTTCTGGAAGAACAGCAGCCCAGTCAGCAGCCAGAAACGGGCAGAGCGCAGAAAGCTCCAGTCGATGGCTTCTTTCTCTGCGTTGCTTTTACTCTTGCCGCCGCGCAGCGGGGTAAAGACGTACACCAGCCAGAGCACAAGGCCCACGGCTGCCAGCAGAAAGACCGCCAGCTCGGTGCTTACCCGGGCTGCCGCCGCAATGAGGAAGGGGCACAGCAATGCGCCGCAGGCGTAGCAGCTGTGCATCAGGTTCATGCCCCGGGTGCGGTCGGCGGAGTGATCGCTGACCAGAATGGTACAGGTATTGATAACGCTGCCCTTGGCGATGCCCACCACAAAAAAGGCCGCTGCCAGCAGCACCACTGCGCCGGTCAGCCCCATGACGGCGTAGCCCACCGCATAGCCGATGGTCAGCAGCAGCACACTGCGTTTCATGCCCAGCGCACTGGGCAGCATGCCCATCAGCAGCCCTGCCAGCAAGTTGCCCACGCTCATCAGGGAGAGCAGTGTACCGGTCATGCCGTAGGCAAAGCCGTAGCGCTCCTGCAGCAGACTGACCACCACACCTGCGCTGATGGCACAGATGCCGCTGAAGAAAAAGGTCGCAAAGCCCGCATTGCGCAGGCGCGTGTTCTGTTGTTCCATGGTGTTCCTCTCCTTGCGGAAATATCCTTTCTCTATTTAACCATTTTTTCGCATCTTTGCAACCGGATTTTCTTACAAAAAGCAGCAAAAAAACTGCCGCACAAAACGTGCAGCAGTTTTTTCTTTTATAATAAGTATTTCTCAGTCCAGATCTTCGGCTTCCAGCACCGCAACGCCTTCGTTTTCAAAGGTCTTGCGGAGGATATCAGCCAGACCCGGGTTGGGTGCCTTGTTGTGGATGCACAGGATGATCTTTCCGTTCAGGCTGGCAGCCTCCACACCCACGGATGCACCGTCCGGCGGTACCCAGACGCCAAAATCCGTGGTGTACTGTGCCAGTTCCGGAGTGGCGGGCATGAGCGGATTGCCCAGATAGCTGAGCCAGAAATCCGAAATCGTGCCGCCGATGTACTCGCCCATCTGGAACACCCGCTGCTTGATGCGCAGGGGTGCCTTTTGCTGGTTCACCTTGTACACCCAGCCCATCTGGTCGGCCATGCGGCGGCGCTTGGACTGCGGCTGCAGATCCCGCCTGATGTCTGCATCTACATCAGCCACAAAATCTGCCAAGCGGGTCTGGGCTTGCAGCTGCACCGTATGCCCAAAGCTGCATACGCAGTTGTACAGCGCATTCGGCACACCGGCCACATCGCGGGTATCGGAGGAGTAGGAATACTGGATCTTCTCCTTGCCCAGATACTCCCGCATGGCCATACACAGCAGACCCATCAGAGCGCTTACCGGCTTTGCGTTGTTCGCCAGCGCTTTTTCCACAAGGCTCTGCTTGCTCAGGCACACCCGGGTGCGGCGCAGCGCACCCTCGTAGGTCTGCACCACATCCCGCTGGATGACATCGCTCCCGTACTCCACAGGCGGGTACTCTGCCAGCATGGCCTCCATATCATAGGGCGGGTCGCACACGATCTGCGGCACCGCAAAGGCCGTGCCGTAACGCAGGTTGCAGTACTGCTCCAGAATGCTGGTGAGCAGGGGCGATACCCCGTGGCCGTCCAGCAGGAAGTGATGCCAGTCAAAGTAGACGGTATCCCCTTCGCAGCTGACGCAGAACAGGTAGCCGTTCGTCTGTTCCGGGATATTGCGCATGGTGCTGCCGGGGTACACAAGGCAGGGCTCCGTATTGGGCTCCAGCCACATCTCCCGCTTTTCCTGCACCAGACGCTGGGTATAATAGGGTGCACTTGCCAAGGCCGCTGTCAGTGCCCGCTGCAAAAGGGTGATATCCACCGCATCCCGCAGCGAGAACTGGTACCGGCACTGGATCTTTTCCCGACGGAAAAAGTACATGATTCCCTGAAAGTTATATTCCGTCGAGCGCTGCTGTGTTTCCATTGGTTTTTACCCCACGTTTGCTGCCAGATAATCCACCAGATCCCCCATGGTGACAAAGTTGCGCAGCTCCTTTTCCGGGATGCGCAGGCCAAAGGTCTCTTCAAGATCTGCCACAATGGTCAGGATCTCCATAGAGGACAGATCCAGATCGTCCATCAGGACGCTGCTTTCGGTCACATCCTCCGGCGATACCTCTGCGACATCCTCCAGAATAGCCGTGATCTGAGAAATGATTTCTGCACGTTCCATCGTATTATGCTTCCTTTCTGTTGCGTTTTACTTGCGCACCAGCTTGCCTGCGCCGTTGCGGGGCAGCGGCGTTTCGCTGAATTCCACCACGCCAATGCGCTTGTACAGCGGGACGGTGCGGTTCATCTGGGCAATAAAGTCCCGCACCGTCTGCTGGTGCTCCTTTTCACAGTATACCACAACACCTATCTTTTTGCCCAGTTCTTTTACGATACATTCCTGTACGGCGGGACATTTTTCTAACATGCCCTCCAGCTCTTCGGGGCTGAGGTTCTCGCCGCTGTCCAGAATGATCAGATTCTTCTTGCGGCCGGTGATGTAGTAGTAGCCGTCCTCGTCCACCCGGGCAAGGTCGCCGGTGTGGAACCAGCCGTCCTTGTCGATGACCGCAGCGGTGGCCTCGGGGTCCTTGTAGTAGCCCAGCATGATGCTGTCGCCCCGGATGCACAGCTCTCCGTCCGGCTCGATCTTGTAGTCCAGATAATCGTTGCCCTGTCCCACAGCGCCGATGTGCTTTGCATCCTGCGCGTAGTTGATGATGCCGTCGCCGCAGGTCTCGGTAGCGCCGTAGGTCTGCACCACGAACATCCCGTTGGTGGCCATATCCAGCATCACCTGCGGGTCAAACATGGCAGAGGAGCAGATGGGCACCCACAGCTCGCCCAAGCGCTCCTTGCGGCCGCGCATCACGTCCTTGTGCAGGGAGTTCATGATCACCGGCACCACCGCCATGACCTGACTGGGCATCCGCCGGATCTCCTTATAGAAATTGCGGATATCGCCGCTGATGTTCAGCGCCCAGCCCCCGTGTGCCCAAGAGAACAGGCAGATGAATGCACCCAGATGGAACATGGGCAGCACCGTGTACTGGCTGACCACAAGCTCCGGGTCGTGCTTATACTCCATCATGCGCTCACCGATCTGCACATGGGCGCGCATCACGCTGAAGAAGTTGCGCTCGCTCAGCATCACGCCCTTGCTGCGTCCGGTGGTGCCGGAGGTGAACATCAGGATCATCAGGTCATCGTGGCCGATGCAGCGGGGCATCTCTGCCACCGGCTCATAAGCGCGGAAGCCGTCCATGGGGCGCAGAATGCTGCCGTAGGCGGCCTGCAGCTGCTCTTTTGTGCCGTAGTCGTCGCCGTCGGTCAGGATGGCAGCGGGGTCCACCAGCCCCAGCTCGTAGGACAGCTCGTCCCAGCTCTTGTGCTGGTTGAGCAGTACCAGTACACCGCCCGCCAGAATAATGCCGAAGGTGTTCACGGCATACTCGTAGCAGTTCTTGTTCAGCAGGCAGATCTTTTTGCCCTTGATATCCGGGATGGTACTCTGGAAGTAGCTGACCGCACGGCGGATATCCCGCGCGTAATCCTTATAATGGACTGCGGTCACCTCGTCCGTTTCCTTATCATAAAAGCGGAGCGCCACACGCTCCGAAAAACGCTGTTCCATATTCAGGGTGACCAGATCATACACGTTGTCCAATACCTTGATCATTGTATTTTCCTCCTGCGTTGTTATTTCATCCTGCGGCAGTGCGCTGTACTGTGCTCAGTATACAATATTTTCCAATGCAATGCAATACTTCCGCAACATTTAATTTCTTACTTTGACAACTTTCAATTGCACATCTTGGGATACGCCCCGGCCAAATTCTACCTTTCGTTGCAATCCGCCGGTTTTCGTGCTACAATTTTTAGCGCAAAATACCAGTTCCGGTATGGTGCAGACTGCAAAACAAAATTGACAGTCTCTATAAAAAGCATTATACTAGCCATATATCATGGCAATGCTGTATAAAAACTGATCATTTGCGCCGTATCCGGCTTTTTTCTCGAGGGGGTATTGGCCCGGCGCAGGGAAGGAATCTTTCATGGAAACAACCAAGCCCCGCACTGTCAACTCCATCGGGATGTTTGATATGCTCAAGGGCGCTGGGATGCTGGCCATCGTGCTGGGACACACTGCGGAGCTTTACCCACTCCAGCTGGAGGGCGGCCTGTCGCTGACGGCCTTTGTCGGCTTTATCTACCGCGAAACGCTGATGGCTGCCTTTTTTATTGCCAGCGGCTACGGCTTCCGCAAGCGCTCCATCAGCAAGTGCATCCACCAGCAGCTCAAAAGCCTGCTCAAGCCCTTTTGCTACACTGCGGTGTTCACCACGGTGCTGCACTTCATCATTCATTATAAAACCTTTCACTATCTGCCCGGCTCCATGACTGAGAGCATCAAGGTGGCAGGCGGCTTTCTGCTGGGTCTGCCCCATACTGCCACCTACTTCGGGCAGGAGTTCTTTTCCTGCGGGCCCATGTGGTATCTGCTGGCGCTGTTGATGGGCTGGATCTTACTGGACGTTATCCTGAACATCTTCCCGGAGCGGTACATTCCCTGGGCGGTGGGCGGTGCCGCCCTGCTGGGCTGGGGTGCCAGCCTTGTATGGGAGCTGCCCTTCTGCCTGATCCAGGGCGCGGTGATCACGCCGTACCTGTACCTTGGCTACCTTGCCAAACGGCAGCATTGGCTGGATCAGCCTTTGTCCCGCCGGATGTCCTGCATCCTGTGGGCAGCCGTACTGCTGATCCCGGCAGCCGCCCTTGCCACCCGCCGCACCGACTGTGTATCCATGGCCGAGTGGTCGCTGGGCCCCATCAGCATCCTGTTGGACGGCCTTGCCGGTCTGCTGTTTATCCGGCTGTTTTTGCGCTGGAGCCAGCGCCGCAACCCGCTGGTGCGCTTTTTCGAGGCCATCGGCCGCCGTTCTCTGTACATCTTCTGCGTACATACGGTGGAGCTGATCGCCATTCCGTGGTATCTGTTCGCTGCCAAATACGCCGACCGCCCTGTTTTGGGCATCAGCCTGCAATACATCCTTTCGCTGGGCTCCATCTGGCTGATCTGCGCCCTGCTGCAGCGGCGGCGGGATCTGATCATCAAGTTGTTCCCCGCCCGGCGGCGCACCCCTCAGGTACATTACGCCCCGCGGCACTGATTTTTCTGAATGTTTTGGCTGCGGCGGTGCAGCTGTTATAGGATAAAGGAAGAGGAGGATCCCGTTATGAACCACGATGCCCCCATGACCCCTGCTGCCATGCAGGCGCACATTGCCGAGCTGGAGCAGCAGCTCAAGCTTTCGGACGAGGGTGTTTCCCAGCTGGCGCAGCGGTGTCTGGAGCTGGAGCAGCAGCTGCTGGCTTGCCAGACCGAGCTTGCCAAGCACAGCGCCGCGGCTGAGAATATCACCCTTACCCTGCCGCAGCTGTTCTACGACACCGGCAGCGGCTTTTCGCCCCGGGAATGCCTGACTGCCACCGAGGATGTCTACAACGAACTGACCCACGAGGTCTCGGTCACCTTTGTCCTGCCGGAGGACGCACGCGCCATCCGTCTGGACCCCGGCGAGTTGGCCTGCTGCATCACCGACCTTGCCATCTCGGACGAGCGCATCAGCTTCCAGTCGGTCAACGGCCTTCTGCTGCAGGAGGACAGCCTGCTGTTTTTGGACGTAGACCCCAACCTTTCGCTGCACTGCACCACCGGCTTTGGTGCCGGCATGAAGTTTGCGGTGAACTATCACTACTACCCGCTGGGACGTTTTCTGCACGAGCAGCCCGGCAAGTCTCTGCTGCGGGCGCTGAACGACCTGAAGCTTGAGAACGCCGCTGCCGCGCAGGAGGCAGAGGAAGTATTGCAGGCCAGCCGCGCCGAGTGTATGCGGCTGAACCAGCAGCTGCTGACCTTGCAGGGCATCCAGCACGAATATCAGGTTTCGCTGGAAACGATGCGCGCCAGCAGCAGCTGGCGGCTGACCGCCCCGCTGCGCAGACTGCTGAACCTAGTGCGCGGTCACTGAGCCCGCCCGATATTCTGCCCGGAGGAGTTGGATCATGTACACCAGTTACAGTACCCTGCAGCGCAAGCAATTGTCCAAGCAGGTCTATACCGATACCCAGAGCACCTATCTTCTGGTCTACGCGCCGGGGCGTCACAAGGCGCTGCAAGCGGCGCTGCAAAACCAGCTGCACCGCAAGTTCCGTCTGGTGACCCGGCTTGAGGACGAGCTGACCCCCGATGTAGCCGGGGTGCTGCTGGTAAGCGAGGATGTGGAGTGCACCCCCACCGCCCTGACCTATTTTGCCGCCGCCCTGCGGGAGGGCGCAGACCTTGCGGTCTGCGACGCCTCCTTTGGCTTTGACGGCTCCACCGCCCTGTACCTGAGCACCCGGCACCTGCCCGGCAGCAGCTGCGCACTGGTGTCCCGCGCATTGCTGGACAAGGTACGCGCCGCCGCCCGGGGCAAGGACAGCGTTACCGAGCTGCTGCGTCTGGCCCACGCCATGGCGCAGCACAGCCGCTGCATCCCGCAGGCGCTGCTGCACTTCCGCCGGGAGCTGTGCGCCGACGATGTATTCTCCGCCAAGGGACGCCGTGCGCTGATTTTGAGCCATGAGCTGACCATGACCGGTGCGCCCATCGTGCTGGTAAGTGCCGTGCCGGTGCTGCGCAGCTTAGGCTTTGAGGTGGTGGTGCTGGGACCCTCGGATGAAGGCTCGCTGCCGCTGTTTCTGGACGCCGGGGCCGCTGTGGTCACCCGCCCGGACTGCGTTACTTCCAGCGCCCTGTGGGGGCTGGCCACCAGCGCAGACTTTGTGCTGGCCAACACGGTGGTGGAAGCACCGGTGGTAAACACCCTGAACGGCTCCTTTGTGCCGGTGCTGTGGTGGCTGCACGATGCCTTTGCGGGCTACCCCTTCATCTCCCACGGCATCCCCAAGGCGCTGGGCAAAAACGTGCACCTCTGCGCCGTAGGCTCCCACGCCACCGCCGCCATGCACTCCGTCCGGCCGGATTTTGAGATCGAGCAGCTGATCTACGGTCTGCCGGACTATGCAGCCGAGCAATTCCCCCGCTACGACATCAGCTTTGCCGGGGGGCGTCCCCTCTTTGTGACGGTAGGCTCGCTGGAGCACCGCAAGGGTCCGGACATCTTCTGCAACGCCATCCGGCTGCTGCCCTCTGCAGTGCGGGAAAAAGCTGCCTTCCTTTTTGTGGGCAAAGCCGCCGACAAGGGGATGTACAACGCCGTGGACAGCTTGGTGCGGGACTATCCCCAGACCGTTTTCTACCGCAAGCGGCTGGAGCGCCCGGAGGTCAAATCCCTGATGGAGCAGTGCAACTGCGTGGTGTGCGCCTCCCGGGATGACCCCATGCCCACCTTCGTCACCGAGGGACTGATCTTCGGCAAGCCCTCCATCGTATCGGAGCACACCGGCACCGCCGGGCTGGTGACCGAGGGCGTGGATGGCTTCCTCTACAAGGACGACGACCCGCAGCAGCTGGCCGACAAGCTGGCCTGGGCCATCGAACACCCGGAGGCGCTGGCCGCCATGCACGGCAGCTGCCGCTGCCTGTACGAGCAGCAGTTCTCCAACGAATCCTATGTCGCCACCCTGACAAGGCTGGTAAAAGAGCTGACGGACGGGGAAGAATCATGAAAAAAACACTGCCGGACAGCTGCACGCTGCCCGGCATTGCTTTTTCACGGGAGAGGTCTCCCCATTTTATCAAATCCCCCAAATTGCCCAACAAAGTTCCGCCTCCGTTCACAAAGGGCGGCGGGAGATGTGCTATACTGGTTCCAGAATTTCCGGTTATGAAAGGAGTTTTGTTTCCATGAGCCAAGCCGCCGCGCAGCAGCCCTCCCGCAAAAAGGCCGTGATCTCTCTGCTGGTGCTGCTGGCACTTACCTGCATCATCGTGTTCACTTTTAAGGATCACTGGGCCGAGATCACTGCGGCGCTGGCACAGCTTTCGGTGTGGCAGGTGCTGGCGGTGCTGGCGGTCGGCCTCAGCTACCCCCTGCTGGAAGGGTGCGTGGCGTGGGTCATCGTGCGCAGCCGTCTGCCGCAGTTCACCCTGCGGCAGGGGCTGGATGTTGGCTGGTGCGGCACCTTTGGCAACGTGGTTACGCTGGGTGCCGGTGCGGTGCCGGTGCAGCTGTACTACCTGCACAAGGCCGGGCTGCCGCTGGGCCCCGGCGCGGGGCTGATGACGCTGGAATACGTTTTCCACAAGAGCACGGTGCTCTTGTACGCCACCGTGATGCTGCTGTTGCAGCACCGCTGGCTTGCCGCCAACACCACCGGTGTCATGCGGTATCTGCCCATGGCATACGCTGTGGTAGCGGTGATTATCGTGGCACTGGTGCTGCTGTGCGTCTCGCCGCTGGTACAAAACCTCGCCCGCTGGCTGCTGGGCTTTCTGCCCAAGACCGAAAAGTGGCAGCAGCGCCGCGCCGACTGGCTGGAGCAGCTGGAGGTGCTGGGCACCGAGAGCCGCCGCCTGCTGACAGATAAGCCCCGCTGCCTGAAAATTTTTGCCCTGCAGGCACTCAAGCTGTTCGGGCTGTTCTGCCTGCCCTACCTGTGCATCCGGTTCATGGGGCTTTCCCCGCTGGGCTTCTGGCAGGTGCAGCTGCTCACCAGCCTGATGCTCTTCGTTTCCAATGCCCTGCCCAACGTAGCCGGGATGGGCTCGATCGAAACCGCCTTTCTGCTGGTGTTCGGCAGCTTTCTGGAACGGGGCGAGGTGATGAGCGTGCTGATGCTCTACCGCATCGCCAGCTATTATGTGGTATTTGCCGCCAGCGCCGTGGGCTTTTTCATCGCCCAGCGGCATCTGGCGCAAATGGAACTGCCAAAGGAGGGGTGAGCAGATGAAAAGCTTCCACATTCCCCGCACTGCTGTGTTTTTTATCCTGTTTGTGCTTGTTGTTTTTGCTGTGCTATACCGGCCTGTCAATGTCACATCTTTGATCCGTGCCAGTTCTCAGTGTACCATCCGAACGGAAGTCCTGACCTCTCCCGGTCACATGAGCGGCACAGAGCTTTCTGTTCTTTCCATGGACGATGAAAAATATCAGCAGGTAACGAAGGTGCTTTCCACCATTTCCTGCCGGAAAAAACTCAATCAGCTTTATTCTTCTTATCGCCACGATTACCCCACGCAGTCCGTCACGGCCAGCTTTTACGACGATGCCGAAAATCACAAGATGCTTATCACCGTCTATTCCGACGGCGTGTGCATCCTGAACAACGCCTTTGTCAGCGTAAAATACCCCGGCGGCGGCGCAGCGCAGCTGTATGAACAGCTGGCGGGGATGGGGCAGTAAAAACAAAAATCGGGGCACTCAGGTGGTCAAGCTGAGTGTCCCGTTTTTGTTTTCTTTGCGTCGGCTGTGGTACCAAACACAGCCGGTGCCGCGCCGGAAGCAGCAGAGCAAACCGTGCTGCCGCTTCCCGTAGAAAAGAGAAAGGAATGGAGGAATGGAGCGGAGCGCTTGCAGACGCTCCTTTTTTCTGGTGCAACGTGGTTAGAATCGGCTAACCACCGCTGCGAGAACAGGATACCACAGTCAGTTAGTCTTGTCAACCCTTAATTTGCAAATTTTTTCGCAAAGTTGCCGTGCCGCCGGGGTTTCTGCCGTTTTTCTACATTCTGCCCAAAGAAAGCCCTTTGCTTTGGAAGAAAACCCACTTGTTTTCTATTGCTTTTTAAAGTGGTTCTTGCTATTATAATAACGCAAGATTTTGTGGGCAGGTTTTTATTTTTGTCTACACCTTGTAGTAAGGGCTGCCGCAGACGGCAGCACAAGACCGTTTCGCCCCCAGAAAACCGCCCAGACAGAGCGGTTTTTCAAAGGCTCATTAGTTAGAAAATGCTAACCGCATAATGGAGCAAGGAGGTTCCAATGATCCAGTTTGAACAGTGGGAAGGCTTTGAAGGCCGCATCTGGAAGGAAGAGGTCAATGTGCGTGACTTCATCCAGAAGAACTACACCCCCTATGACGGCGACGAAAGCTTTCTGGCAGGCCCCACCGAGGCTACCGATAAGCTTTGGGGTGCTTTGCAGCAGCTGCAGAAGGCCGAGCGCGCCAAGGGCGGCGTGCTGGATATGGAGACCGAGGTGGTCAGCAGCCTGACCTCCTACGGCCCCGGCTATATTGACGAAAACCTGAAGGATCTGGAGCAGATCGTTGGCTTACAGACCGACAAGCCTCTCAAGCGCGCCTTTATGCCCTACGGCGGCATCAAGATGGCAGAGCAGGCCTGCACCACCTACGGCTACCAGCCCTCTGCCGAGCTGCACAAGATCTTTACCGACTACACCCGCACCCACAATCAGGCCGTGTTCGATGCCTACACCCCGGAGATGAAGAAGGCACGCCACACCCACATCATCACCGGTCTGCCGGACACCTACGGCCGCGGCCGCATCGTGGGCGACTACCGCCGCGTTGCCCTGTACGGCATCGATGCCCTGATCCAGTTCAAGCAGGAGGATCTTGCTAACTGCGGCGACGGCACCATGACCGACGACGTCATCCGTCTGCGCGAGGAGATCGCCCGCCAGATCAGCGCCCTGAAGGGCATGAAGAAGATGGCCGAGGCCTACGGCTACGACATCTCCCAGCCCGCCAAGGACGCCAAGGAGGCCTGCCAGTGGCTGTACTTCGGCTATCTGGCCGCCATCAAGACCCAGAACGGCGCCGCCATGAGCGTGGGCCGCATCTCCACCTTCCTTGACATTTATATCCAGCGCGATCTGGACAAGGGCATCCTGACCGAAAGTCAGGCACAGGAGCTCATCGACCACATGGTCATGAAGTTCCGCATGGTCAAGTTTGCCCGCATCCCCAGCTACAACCAGCTGTTCTCCGGCGACCCCGTGTGGGCGACGCTGGAGGTGGGCGGCATCGGCATGGACGGCCGCAGCATGGTCACCAAGAACTGCTACCGCTTCCTGCACACGCTGGAAAACATGGGCCCCGCACCGGAGCCCAACCTGACCGTGCTGTACTCCTCTGCCCTGCCCGAGGCCTTTAAGAAGTACGCCGCCAAGGTTTCCGTCAACACTAGCAGCGTCCAGTACGAGAATGATGACGTGATGAAGCCCGTCTGGGGCGACGATTACTCCATCTGCTGCTGCGTGTCTGCTACCCAGACCGGCAAGGAGATGCAGTTCTTCGGCGCACGCGCCAACCTTGCCAAGTGCCTGCTGTACGCCATCAACGGCGGCGTGGATGAGAAGAGCCACGAGCAGTGCGGTCCCAACTACGCTCCCATCACCAGCGAGTACCTGAACTATGACGAGGTGCTGCCCAAGTATGTGCAGATGCTGGACTGGCTGGCCGGGCTGTACGTCAACGTGCTGAACCTCATCCAGTATATGCACGACAAGTACTACTACGAGGAAGCCGAGATGGCACTCATCGACACCGATGTGCGCCGCACCTTTGCCACCGGCATTGCAGGCTTCTCCCACGTGATCGACTCCCTGAGCGCCATCAAGTACGCCAAGGTGAAGGTGGTGCGCGACGAGAACGGCCTTGCCACCGGCTTTGAGACCGAGGGCGACTTCCCCAAGTACGGCAACGATGACGACCGCTCCGACGAGATCGGCGTGTGGCTGCTCAAGACCTTCCTTGAGATGATCAAGAAGCGCCACACCTACCGCAACTCCGAGGCTACCACCTCCATCCTGACCATCACCTCCAACGTGGTGTACGGCAAATACACCGGCGCTCTGCCGGATGGCCGCGCCGCCTTCACCCCGTTTGCACCCGGCGCTACCCCCAGCTACGGCGCAGAGCAGAACGGTCTGCTGGCCTCGCTGAACTCCGTGGCAAAGCTGCCCTACCACTGGGCACTGGACGGCATCTCCAACACCCAGACCATCAACCCCGAAGCACTGGGTCACAGCGAGGGCGAGCGCGTGGAGAATCTGGTGCAGGTGCTGGACGGCTACTTCGATCAGGGCGCACACCACCTGAACGTGAACGTCTTTGGCAAGGAGAAGCTGCTGGATGCCATGGAGCACCCCGAGAAGGAAGAGTACGCCAACTTCACCATCCGCGTTTCCGGCTACGCCGTCAAGTTCATCGACCTGACCCGCGAGCAGCAGCTGGACGTGCTGGCACGCACCTGCCATGGCGTCCTGTAAGACCCTTGGGTACGTCCACTCGCTGGAATCCTTCGGCTCGGTGGACGGCCCCGGCGTGCGCTTTGTGGTGTTTTTGCAGGGGTGTGCCCTGCGGTGCAAGTACTGCCACAACCCCGAAACATGGGCAGAGGGTGGCGAGGCGTGGACGGCAGAAGCGCTGTTCCAGCGGGTATACCGCTACCGCAACTACTGGGGCAAAAAGGGCGGCATCACGGTCAGCGGCGGTGAGCCGCTGCGGCAGCTGGACTTTTTGACTGAGTTCTTCGCGCTGGCGCGTGCCAAGGGCGTGCACACGGCGCTGGACACCGCCGGGCAGCCTTTCCGCCCGGATGACCCGGCGTATCTGGCCGCATTTGACCGTCTGATGGCTAACACCAGTCTGGTGATCTTAGACCTCAAGGAGATCGACCCCGAGCGCCACCGGCAGCTCACCGGCAAAGACAACGCCAATATTCTTGCCATGGCGCGGCACATCTCCGACCTCGGCATCCCGCTGTGGGTGCGGCACGTCCTTGTGCCCGGGCTGACCGATGACGAGGAAGGGCTGCGCAAAACAGCAGACTTTATCCGCAGCCTGAAAACGGTGCAGCGGGTGGAGGTGCTGCCCTACCACACCTTGGGGCTGTTCAAGTGGCAAAAGCTGGGTATCCCCTATCCCCTGCCGGACGCTGTACCGCCCACGGCAGAGCAGGTAAAGCGCGCAGAGGAGCTGCTGGAAGTGAGCCGGTATCCCGGGTAAAGCACCACCGTTTTGATTGCGCTCCGCTTCGCTCTGCGCCCTTCCCGTGAAAATGGGATATCGGAACGCCCGCAGGCGTTCCGATATCCCGAAATTTAAAATAATTCTTCCGCTGAGGATGCCCAAAGCAACGCGGCGGGCATTCTGAATCGTTCTTCGTTGTACCTTGACTTCCCTGCACCGCACCGCTATAATAAAGGGGTAAAAGGATAAATGCGTTTATCCGGGCAGAGTAGCGCCGCACACCGTCTGCGCAGAGAGAACAGGCCACTGGCTGGAAGCCTGTTTGCAGACCGCCGCGCAAAGTGCGCCCGGACAGCACGCGGCGGGAACCCCGTGGGGAAGTATCGCCGTGCGGTGCGCCGCCGTTACCGGCTTTGAGCGACAAACAGAAGTGGAACCGCGATTTTGATTTTAAAACCGCCTTCGGAGTTGTGCCTTGTGCACCGCTCCGGGGGCGTTTTGTTTTGCGGCTTCTGTTTGGAACAAAAAGGAGAATTGACCATGCAGATCTTCAACACCCTGACCCGACAGAAGGAAGAATTTGTGCCGCAGGTGCCCGGCGAGTACCGCATCTACGTCTGCGGCCCTACCGTGTACAACTATATCCACATTGGCAACGCACGCCCGCTGATCGTGTTCGACACCCTGCGCCGTTATCTGGAATACCGGGGCAACAAGGTGATCTACGTTTCCAACATCACCGATATCGACGATAAGCTCATCAAGAAGGGACAGGAAGAGGGCACCTCCATGAAGGAGGTGGCACAGCGCTTTGAGGCCGAGTACCTGAAGGATGCCGCCGGTCTGAACTGCGAAAAGCCCACCGTGCAGCCCCGCGCTACCGAGCATATCCCCCAGATTTTGGATATCGTCAAGGATCTGATCGACTCCGGCCACGCCTACGTTGCCAAGAACGGCGATGTGTACTTCCGGGTGAAGAGCGACCCCGGCTACGGCAAGCTGAGCCACCTGAATCTGGACGATCTGGAGAGCGGCAACCGCGAGCTGCGCAGCCGTATGGAGGACGATCTGAAGGAGGATCCCGCCGACTTTGCCGTCTGGAAGGCTGCAAAGCCCGGTGAGCCCGCATGGGAAAGCCCCTACGGCATGGGCCGCCCGGGCTGGCACATTGAGTGCAGCGCCATGAGCCGCACCCATCTGGGCAAGACCATCGACCTGCACTGCGGCGGTCAGGATCTGATCTTCCCCCACCACGAAAACGAGATCGCCCAGAGCGAGTGCGCCAACGGCTGTGAGTTTGCCCGCTACTGGATGCACAACGGTTTCATCAACGTGGACAACCAGAAAATGTCCAAGAGCCTGCACAACTTCTTTACCGTGCGAGATGTGGCAAACCTCTACGGCTACGAGCCCATCCGCTACTTCATGCTGACCGCCGGCTACCGCATGCCCCTGAACTACACCGTAGACCTCATCGAGAGCTGCAAGAACAGTCTGGAGCGCCTGTACACCTGCCGCGAGAATCTGGACTTTGCCCTGAGCAGGACCGACTTCGGCACCGATGAGACTTTGAAGGAAAAGGCCGCCGAGGCACGCACCAAGTTCTGCACCGCCATGGACGACGACCTGAACACCCCGGATGCGCTGGCTGCCGTGTTTGATCTGGTGAAGGAGATCAACACCCTGTCTGCTGCTTCCAGCAAGGCTGCACTGGAGACCGCTGCCGCCGCCTTTGACGAGATCACCGGTGTGCTGGGTCTGCTGTACAACCGCAAAAAGGATGAGGTGCCCGCCGAGGTGACCGCGCTGGTGGAGAAGCGTGCTGCCGCCAAAAAGGCCAAGGACTGGGCCACCGCCGATGCCATCCGCGCACAGCTGACCGAACTGGGCTGGGCTGTCAAGGACACCGCACAGGGTCCCCAGCTGAGCAAGCTGTAAGGCCTGCCGCTAAGGAAAACTATTTTAAAATTTGGAACACCGGAGCGTCTGCGGACGCTCCGGTGTTCCTTTTTCACAGGAGAATGCAGGCGAAAACGGCAAAAGCCCCGCAGGGCGGTATGCTCTGCGGGGCTTTTGTCCATAGGGAAGGAGGCGTAATAAAGAAAGGACGAATCAGAAATCCACCTCAGTATCGTAGTAGCAGCACTTGAGCAGCTTCTCCATCTCCTCCTGACTGGGCTGGCGGGGGTTGGAGCCGGTGCAGGCGTCGGCGATGGCATTCTTGGCGATCTCGGGCAGACGCTCCAGGAACACATTCTCCGGCACAAAGCCCTGCTCAGTGGGGTAGGAGTCCGGGCCGTAGTGCTGGATGCAGTGGGGGATGTTCAGCGCATCGTTCATGCCGCGCAGATAGTCGATAAGCAGCTTGACCTTCTCGTCATCGTTTGCGCCGCCCAGCTTCATCTCGTCTGCGATGACGCCGTAGCGCTTCTTGGCCTCCGGGTCCTTGGCGTTGAAGGCGATGACCTTGGGCAGGTACATGGCGTTGGCCGCGCCGTGGATGATGTGTGCGCCGTAGTCTGCAAAGGCAGCGCCGGTCTTGTGTGCCATGGAGTGCACGATGCCCAGCAGAGCGTTGGAGAAGGCCATACCGGCAAGGCACTGGGCGTTATGCATGGAGTCGCGCTTGGACATATCGCCGTTGTAGCTGTCCACCAGATCGCCCTGGATCATGCGGATGGCAAAGATGGCCAGAGGATCGGTGTAGTCGCAGTGTGCGGTGGAAACGTAAGCCTCCACAGCGTGGGTCATGGCGTCCATACCGGTGTGGGCAACCAGCTTTTTGGGCATGGTCTCAGCCAGATCCGGGTCCACGATGGCCACGTCCGGGGTGATCTCGAAGTCCGCGATGGGGTACTTGATGCCCTTCTGGTAGTCGGTGATAATGGAGAAAGCGGTCACCTCGGTGGCAGTGCCGGAGGTGGAGGAAATGGCGCAGAAGTGTGCCTTGCGGCGCAGCGGCGGGATGCCGAACACCTTGCACATCTCCTCAAAGGTGATCTCGGGGTACTCGTACTTGATCCACATGGCCTTGGCTGCATCGATGGGAGAGCCGCCGCCCATGGCGATGATCCAGTCGGGCTCAAACTTCAGCATGGCCTCAGCACCGCGCATGACGGTCTCCACGGAAGGATCGGGTTCGATGCCCTCGAACAGCTCCACTTCCATGCCGGCTTCTTTCAGGTACTCCACGGCACGATCCAGGAAGCCGAAACGCTTCATGGAGCCGCCGCCGACGCAGATCATTGCCTTTTTGCCGGTAAAGGATTTCAGCGCTTCCAGAGCGCCCTTGCCATGGTACAGATCACGGGGCAGAGTAAAACGAGCCATAATACAAAACCTCCAAAAATAGTACGGCACACGCAGCGCTGTGCCGCAGTTCATTATTATGTTAATTATATAACAATTTGGAGGCAGCTTCAATTGACGTACCGGGAGAAAAAGTCGTTCTATTTTGGGCGGTTTCCACAAGCAGTAGGATGCAACAAGCCCCCTGCCCTGAAAAAAGCGCAAAAAAACACCCCGAAGTCCTAAGACTTCGAGGTGCTTGCCTTTGGAGCTGCTATCCAGATTCGAACTGGAGACCTCATCCTTACCAAGGATGCGCTCTACCAACTGAGCTATAGCAGCAAATGGCGACCCGGATCGGGCTCGAACCGACGACCCCCAGCGTGACAGGCTGGTGCTCTAACCAACTGAGCTACCGGGCCATGATCGCTCAAGTTCGTGCGGCATCTTACCGCGGGAACATGCTCTATTATATCGGAAAGTCGGTCTGTTGTCAAGCACAAATTTGCGGAAAATGCAATTTTTTGCAAAAGCGGGTAAAGGTGGGCTGTTTGGGGCGCTGAGACGATTTTAAATGGCTTCCGCTTCGCTCTAGCCATCTTCAGCGGAAAAAAATATTTTAAATTTCGCGTTTGTCGCGCTCTGCGGAGCGCTCCAAACGCTATTTTCACGGGAGGGGTCGTGGCGGGAAACGGCAGCTGCTGCGCTTGCTCCCCGGGGGGAGCTGTCGCGCAGCGACTGAGGGGCTGCAAATCGGCGGAGCCGGAAAAAACGGTTAAAAGATCTTCACGCCGAACAGGCGTGAATCTTCAGTTTTTTCCGGTGTAGCCCTCTGCTTTGGGGTTAAAAGGGGCGAGCAGCCCCTTTTTCGTGGCTCCAGCGCGTCGAAATCGCTGTGACCTTGCTGTGCTGAACGCACAGCATTTGCTGCGCAAACCGGTCTGCGACTTGAAAGCCCCACTGGGGCTTTCATGCCTTGCAGGCACCGCCGCACTTTTCTTCTCTTTTGGTGTCAAAAGAGAACGTCCCCGGCAGCCGCCTCTTGCCCAGCGGAGCGTCTTTACACTCCGCTGGCGACTGAGGAAGCAAAAAAACAAAACGCACAAGTTCCGAAGAACCTGTGCGTCATGGCAGGGGTAGTAAGTTTCGAACTCACGGCACGCGGTTTTGGAGACCGCTGCTCTACCAGCTGAGCTATACCCCTATATACATTCGCTGAATGCTTGATTATTATAGCCGATGCAACGGGGAATGTCAAGCCTTATTTTTACTTATTCTCATTTTTCGCGCCGCCGCAGCTGCAGCAGCTCTCCTGCGCGGCGGAATCCGGCGCAGGCAGTTGGCTTGCCAGCTGTTCCAGCGTAACGCTGTCGATATACTGGTTGATCACCTCGTCCAGCCCCGCCCAGAACGGCAGGGTGAAGCACTGCTCGGACATGGGGCATTCGTTGGTCACGCTGCCAAGGCACGGAATGGGCGCTACGCTGCCCTCGATGGCGCGCAGGATCTCGCCGGCGGTGTAGTCGGCGGGATCTTTTGTCAGGCGGTAGCCGCCCTGACTGCCCCGCTCGCTCTTGACCAGCCCCACCCGCGCCAGCGGGGTGACGATCTGTTCCAGATATTTCAGGCTCAGGTTCTGCCGCTCACTGATCTCCTTCAGGCTGACGGTGGTGCCCGGCGCATAGCGCGCCAGCTCCGCCATCAGGCGCAGGGCGTAGCGGCTCTTGGTGGAAAATTTCATGGTAGTCCTCTCCTTGTTGCAGTTTATAGTATAGCACGTTACTCGGATTTTGCAAAGGAGAAACCTCTTGTGCAAACAAAAAAGGTCTGTTATCATAGGATGGAACAGAACCTATCTTTGAGGAGTGAGAGTATGACAGAAAAGATCACCGCCGCAGACGCCATCCGTCTGCTGGATTCCGGCAAGGCTGTCGCAGTGGATGTGCGCGAGCCGGACGAATACGCCGTTGGGCACATCCCGGGGGCAAAGCTGCTGCCGCTGGGGCAGGTCATCGACCGCGCCGCCGAGGTGCTGCCGGACAAAAACGCCCTGTGGCTGGTGTACTGCCGCACCGGACGCCGCAGCGCCGACGCTGTGCAGAAGCTGGAAGCCCTTGGCTACACCGACCTGCGGGACCTGGGCGGCATTTTAAGCTGGCCCTACGAGATCGAGGGCGATTTTGAGGGGCATTTTTAAGGTTATATACTTTATAAGAAGCACAAACCCATACCAGAAAGGAAACCATGCCATGTCGTTCCATGCAAAAGAGTTCGCGGGCAGCCACTGCGGCTGCCGTTACCAGCAGGATTACCGTCCCACTTTGGGGCGGGACGGCAAAAAGGAATCCGGCACGCTGGAGGTCATCAAGTTCTACTACGATGGCGCTATCCGCTTTGAGCAGCACTGCTACGGCGAGGCTGCAACCTTTGTGTTCGGCGTGTGGGCGTCCGGCATGGATGAGGACGGCACGCTGCACTGGGTGCTGCCGGACCGCCGCAAGAGCTATTACGACGAGAGCTATCTGCCCAAAAAGCTGGACCGGGTGGACGAAGCCGGAAATCTGTACTTTGACGGCGGCATCTTCCCGTGGAAGCTGGCGGACGACTTTGCCGAGGATAAGCGCTGGGGCTACCCCAAGTGGAAGGTAGCGCTGGGCAAGCTGACCGGAAAGGGCAAAAAAGGTGACTGAATCACGAAAATCCAGTATTCATATTGACATACTAGGGAATGATATGGTATAACTTATCCGTTGAAAGGATTCCGCATCTGCACAGGGCATTCAAGGCTCCTGCAGACGCGTTCAATAAGAAAGGATCATTCCTATGGAAAACATGGAAAAAGTGGTTTATCTGGATAATGCTGCCACCACTCCCTGTGCTCCCGAGGCACTGGAAATGATGGTCAAAGCCCTGAGCGGTGCCTGCGGCAACCCCAGCAGCCATTACAGCATCGGCTACGAGGCAAAGGAATTTGTAGATACCGGCCGCGCACAGGTGGCAAAGGCCATCAATGCAAGTCCGGCTGAGCTCTTCTTTACCAGCTGCGGCTCCGAGGCCGACAACTGGGCCGTAAAGGGCACTGCCTTCACCAAGGCACGCCAGAACAAAAAGCACCTCATCACCAGCGCTTTTGAGCACCATGCCATCATGCACAGCATGGCTGCACTGGAGCGCATGGGCTTTGAGGTGACCTATATCAAGCCCACCGCCGAGGGCTACATCCGTCCCGAGGACGTGGAGGCTGCCATCCGTCCCGACACCGCACTGGTCAGCATCATGATGGCCAACAACGAGATCGGCACCATCCAGCCCATCAAGGAGATCGCCGAGGTCGCTCACAAGCACGGTGTCTGGATGCACACCGACGCGGTGCAGGCTGTGGGTGCCATCCCCGTGGATGTGAAGGAGCTGGGCGTGGATATGCTGTCCATGAGCGCCCACAAGTTCAATGGCCCCAAGGGCATGGGTGCACTGTACTGCCGTAAGGGCGTATGGCCCCAGAACTTGATCGATGGCGGCAGTCAGGAGGCCCGCCACCGTGCAGGCACCGAGAACGTGGCCGGCATTGCTGCCATGGGCAAGGCACTGGAGATCGCCACGGCGCATCTGGATGAGCGCATGGCCCACGAGAGCGAGCTGCGCGATTACGTCATCGACCGCATCCTCAAGAACATCCCGGAAGCCCGCCTGAACGGCGGCCGCAGTCCCCGTCTGCCCAACAATGTGAACATCAGCTTCCCGGGTCTGGAGGGCGAGACCATCCTGCTGGATCTGGATATGCACGGCATCTGCGCCTCCACCGGCTCTGCCTGCAACTCCGACAGTCTGGACCCCAGCCACGTCCTGCTGAGCATCGGCGTGCCGGAGGAGATTGGCCACGGTTCCATGCGGTTCACCTTTGGCCCGCAGAACACCATGGAAGAAGCAAAATATCTGTGTGACGTGCTGGAGGAGGTCATCCCCCGCCGCCGCGCTATGAGTTGTATGTGGCTGCAGGGTCAGAACAAGGCCCGCCAGTTCAGCCTGAAGGGAGAACAGTAATTATGGCAAGTATGTATAGTGCCAAGGTCATGGAGCATTTCGCAAATCCGCACAACGTAGGTGAGCTGCCCGATGCAAACGGCGTGGGTGAAGTGGGCAATCCCAAGTGCGGCGACATCATGCGCATGTACCTGAAAATTGAGAACAATGTGATCGTGGACGTTAAGTTCCTCACCTTTGGCTGCGGCGCAGCCATTGCCACCAGCAGCATGGCCACCGACCTGATCAAGGGCAAGACCGTGGATGAGGCACTGAAACTGACCAACAAGGCCGTTGTGGAGGCTCTGGAAGGTCTGCCCCCGGTCAAGGTGCACTGCTCTGTTCTGGCCGAGCAGGCCGTCAAGGCTGCTCTGTCCGACTACTACCGCCGTCAGGGCATTGATCCGGAACCCATCGTGGGCAAGCTGGAAGAGGACTGTGAGCACTGCGAGAGCTGCGGTCACTGATCCTGACAGTATCATAAGCAAAAAAGAGGACACCGCTTTTGCGGTGTCCTTTTTTGCGTCCCCACTTGTGAGAAAAGGGACACCGGAGTGTCCGCAGACGCTCCGGTGTCCCAAAGTTATAGATTTGTTTTCCGCGCCTTACACCCCGCCGTGACGGCGCTGCTCGGCGGCAAGCTCTTGCTGCAAAGCGGCCTTGCGGTGATCCAGCAGCAAGTCCTTATTATACTTGAAATACCGTTCGCAGCCGTTCTCGGTGAGGAACTGGTGAGAGGCGGGGTTCACCGTAAGCTCGGTGACGAACACCACCATCTCCTGACTTTCCGCAAAGGCCTGCTCCATAAAGTCGAAGGCGGCTTCCAGCGCAGCAGCGGCGGTCTTTTGGGCGGCCTCGCGCTGGTCTGCCAGTGCGCCGAACTGACTGCGCAGCAGGTCGAAGGCCTCCTGCGTACCGGCGGCGTTGGCGCGGCGCAGCTCCCCTTCCCACTGGTGCAGCGCGGCCTGCACCTGCAGACGGTTGGTCAGCTCTGCCTTGCCCAGCAGCCCGGCATCGCGCTTTTGCTGGGTCTCGGCTTCGTAGTCCTTGATCTGCTGGCTGAACAGCTCTGCGGAGCCGTCCGGGATATCCTCCGGCAGGGCAGCCAGCGCCTTTTTGGTCTCCCGCAAAAAGGCGTAGCAGGCATCGGCCACGGCATCCGCCTGCAAAGAGGCGGTAAAACGGGTGTCCAGCCCGGCCAGCAGCAGACTGACAAGGCTAAGCCGCTCGTCAAAGGGAGCCTGCAGCAGCCGTGCGAACACGGCGGGCTTTGCCTGCCCGGCAAGAATTTCCTCCACGCCGTAGTCGTCCCGGTACTTGTAGTACAGATCCAGATAGGCCGAGAAGTCCTCGGCGATCTTCGGGTGCTGGATATACTCCCGGATCAGTTCCTCGTCCGCCTGCAAGCCCAGTGCTTCGTAGGTGTCCAGCAGGTTGGAAAGATCCTCCCAGCCGCGGGCGGTGACGAACTGGGTGCCGTCCACGTCCGCGTTGATCTGGTAGAAGTTCTGGGGATGCAGTTCCAGATAACTCAGGATGGCACTGTGGATATGCGCAGCACGGGCGTAGTCCTTCCACACCGGCAGGTCGGGCTCGATATCCATGCGGCGCACGCGGTCAAGGGTTACGATGTCAAAATCCCGGACGGATTTATTGTATTCCGGCGGGTTGCCTGCCGCCACGATGACCCAGCCCGCAGGCACGGCCTGATTGCCAAAGGTCTTGCACTGCAAAAATTGCAACATGGTGGGGGCCAACGTCTCGGACACGCAGTTGATCTCGTCGATGAACAGAATGCCCTCCGAAAGGCCGGTGGCCTCCATTTTAGCGTAGATGCTGGCAATGATCTCGCTCATGGTGTATTCGGTCACCGATACGTCCTTATCGCCGTAGTGGCGCTGCCGGATAAAGGGCAGACCCACGGCGCTCTGGCGGGTGTGGTGGGTGATGGTGTAGGCCACCAGTGCCACCCCGCACTCCCGGGCCACCTGCTCCATCACCTGCGTTTTGCCAATACCCGGAGGGCCCATCAGCAGGATGGGGCGCTGCCGGATGGCGGGAATGGCGTATTCGCCCAGCGCATCCTTGGCAAGGTAAGCTTTTACGGTATGCTCGATCTCTTCTTTGGCACGTTTGATATTCATAATGGTTTCCCCTCTTGTCAGGAGTTGTTCAACTCGCGGTACAGGTCATCCTCCTCGGCCAGAGCGTCCGCAAGGGCGCTGGCCGGGCGGGCTGCCGCACCGGTAAATTCTTCTTCGTCCAGTACCACCTTCATCGCCCACGGCGGCACATTGGCATCATCGAACCGCTCCCCCAAAAACAGAAAGGCGGTATCGTAGCCGGGACGCCGCGCCGGGTAGGTGCCCATGCCATCGGTGAAGTACAGCAGGCCGCGCAGGTTGGAAAACTTCTTTTCGGCGCAAAGCTGATCCACATATGCAAAGGCCGGGCGGAAGTCCGTTCCGCCGCCGCCCCGCAGCTCAAAGTGGTTCATGGCATGGATGAGTTCATCCTCGTTGCGGATGAGGATGTCCTGCCGCACGGCGTTGTCGGCCTGAATGAGGTGCAGGTTCATGCGGTGGAAAAAGTTCTCCCGCCCTTTCAGCAGGGTGTAGGTCTCGGCCAGAAAGGCGCGCACCAGCTCGCCGGAGGTGGAGTAGCTGGTATCAATGACCAGTGCCAGCTCCTCGATTTTTTTGCTCTCCCGGCTTTCCAGCGGCTCGATGAGGGGCAGGTTGCCGTACACCGAAAGGCCGTAGGTGTAGAAGTTCAGATCGAACTCGTCCGGGTCCAGTTTTACCTCCTCGCGCAGGACGCAGAACCGGCGCAGAAAGTCCTTGTAGCTGCGGCGGCTGCGGTTGGCGGCTTTGACCTGCTGCTTCAAGGCATCGGTGCCCTCGCCCGCCTCTTTATCCCGCAGGTCCAGCTCGGTCTGCATCCGCTCCCCGATCTTCTGCCACGTTTTCTGCGGCAGAGGGGTGGGCATCTGCTGGGGCTGCTCCGGGGCATCCTTCGGCCACAGGCGGTGGTCATCGGTCACAAATTCCCGCTCCAGCTGCCGCAGCACGCCGGGCGTTTGCCGGGTGAGCCAGCGGTACACCGGCGCTGCCGCCACCACCTTTTCCTCGGCGGTGATCTGCCGGTAGGCGTTCTGCCGCACATAGGTCAGCGGGCGCATCACGCTTTTGCGCTGTAAGCTGTCGATGACGTTTTCCACCGCGATATCACACGCAAGGCTCCACAGCTGCGGCTCGCGGCGGCCTTTCAGCCACAAATGCCGGAATACGCAGTGGAATATGGTGTGAAGATACAACCGGTTGAGATATTTCGGGTTCTCCTGATAAAGCTGCAGCAGGCGCTGCGGCTGATAATACAGGGTCTGTCCGTCCGTAGCCAGCACCCGGCAGCGCTCGTCCGGGGCGGGGTTCAGGGCGCTGAGTGCCATATCCAGAAACCGGAAGTCCAGATACAGCCCGCTGCGCACCACCGCCAGCACCTCGCCACCCATGCGTGCCTGCCACTCCTCGTGGGTCTCCGGCCGCTGGGATTGGAAGGGCTTGCGGGGGTCGAAAAATTTTTCCTTTGGCAACGTGTGGTCACCTCTCAAAAATCAAAATCGTACCGCTGCTTTTTGGACTGGGGGGCATATTTTTTGTGTTCCGCATCTGCCAACAGGGCGGCAGCAGCGGCGTTCTCCGCCTTGGCGGCAAGGGCGGCGGCGGATGCAAAAGCGGCTTTATCCAGCACGTCCAACGCCAGCAGGGCACGGATGCTGTCGGTATCCTGTGCCTTTAAAAGGCGGGCGAACACCCGGTCGGTGTTAGCTGCCAGAAACGCCCGGTAGTGCCCGGCGGCAGCTTCGGTCAGCTGCCACGGATACCGCAGGCGGGCAAAGCAGAGCATGGCCATAACGGCGGCGTCATCGGCATCGTGCCCCTGCGGGAAGATGGCGTCATATTCTGCGGGGAGGAATTTATTGTCGAGAAAACACTGTCTGTAATGATATCCCTGCCCGGAAAAGGTGTGCAGCAGGATGTGGGCGGGGGTCTCCTCGATATCCTCCCAGTAGGCGGGGTACCACAGCGCCGCCAGCGGCGCGGAGGCATCGGCGGGCCAGAACTGCGCCTGCACGGCCTCGGTGATGTTGTTCACCAGTGCAAACAGTCCAGTGGGCTGCTCCGGTGCGGCTTGCACCCGCAGGGTCTCCAGCGCAAAGCAGTTCAAAAACACATCACTGCCCACGGTCAGTCCCCCGCTGCCCACCGTGAGCAGGCGCAGGCTGCGGCAGTTGTAAAAGGCGCAGCTGCCGATGACCTGTACGCTGTCCGGCAGGGTGGATTCTTCCAGAAAGCTGCCGCACACCGGGTGCAGTTTCTCTTCGTCCGCGGCCGGAGCATCGAGGTCAAAATCGTACTGGCGGGCGGGCTTTTGCCCCACCGCCTGCCCGAACGCCCGGGTCAGCCGCACCGTGCCGTCTGCGCTTACTGCGTAGCGGCACAGGGCATCCGCCGCAGGCAGGCTGCGGGGCTTTTCCGAGAAGCAGTAGTCGCCCAGCTCGGTCAGGGCAAAACTGCCGCCCGCCGGGGCGGGCAGAGTGCCCGGCAGCGCCACGCAGGGCGCTGTGCCGTACACCCGCACCAGCCGTGCCGTATCTGCCGAAAGGGGCAAGATATCCAATATCAATTCGTTTGCCTGTTCCACCATGCTGCGACCTCGTTTTTCTGCATTCATTCAGCTTTCAGTATACCGCGAACAGGGGGTGATTGTCCAGTGCAGAGAATGATTTGAACGGGTCTGTGCAACGGGGCACGGCACCCGGCGGCTCTGCCGGTGCTTCCCTTTTGTCACATCTCGTTCAAGTTCTCTGCCCCGCCGGTGCTGTTAAACGGAATTGCGGGATAAAACAAAAAAGACAGCTATCAAAAGCTGTCTTTCTTGTGGTGCAGGAATGCAATCCAAATCCGAACCATTTCCCTTTGATGCGGCTTTTGCTGCTTCTCCAAAGGTGACGGTCTGTGTTCCTTCTTTATAGGTGAAGGTTATCAAAGCCTTATCATCATACAGGTAAATCGTATTGACGAAGGGATCCACCAGTGTCTGCCGCTGGTCTTTCAGGCGCATGTCCAGCTTGCGGAACCGCAGCAGCCATCGCAATCCAACTTTTGATCGTTTGCAACATCGTTGGATTGCATATCGCAAATATGCTGTTTTCGTGTTGCACTATTTTCTTAACTTGCGAAAAAAATCACAGCAGTGCGTTTTCCAGATCGCTCAGCATTTCGCTCAGTGCCTGAATGCCGCCCTCTGCGGTGTACCAGACATTCGGGTGTGCCAGATAAACGACGTGGCCGTTCTTGTAAGCATCCGTGCTCTTGACCAGCTCGTTTTCCAAGATTTCCTGTGCCAGCTGTGCGCCATCGGTGCCAATGGCTGCATCACGGTCCATGGCGAAGATGTAGTCGGGGTTCTTGTCCACAATGAACTCGAAGGAAGCCTCGTTGCCGTGGGTCGAAGTGTCGATATTGGCATCTACGCCGATGTTCTCAAAGCCGATCTCCTTGCCGATGATGGAGCAGCGGCCATCGTTGCCCAAAACATTGAAGCTGCCGCTGGTGGTCATGCCGACGATGGCAGTCTTGCCCTCTGCAAAGGCTTTCAGGGCGTCGATGCGGCTGTCAAAATCCGCCATCAAAGCTTCCACATGGTCTTCCAGACCAAAGATGGAAGCGATGGTCATGGCGTTTTCACGGGTGCTTTCCACAACGCCCTTTTCGGCGTCGGTCGAAAGGAAAACAACGGGTGCGATCTCGCATAGGGCATCATAGGATTTGGACAGGCGTCCGCCGATAAAGATGATGTCCGGCTCGCAAGCCATGACTGCTTCCATATCGGCTTCCTTGATGTTGCCAAGGTTCACAATACTGTCATTGGTGACATAGCTCTGAAGATAGTCCAGAGAGGTGGATGCCGTGCCGACCACACGGTCGCCAACGCCCAGTTCATCCAGAATGTCCAGAGAAGCAAGTTCGAGGATTGCAATGCGCTGCGGGTCAAAGGGCACTTCCACATCTACCAGTTCCTTTGCACCGTTGAACGCCTTGATGGTCACAGATTCCGGTGCAGCTTCCGAAGAGGCTGCGGCTTCGCTGGATGCAGCCACAGAGGATGCCACGGAGCTTGCCGTGGAGGAGGAAGCACCGCAGGCGGCGAGAACACCCGCTGCACTCACAGCGGCCATAGCGGTCAAAAACGAACGACGAGAAATTTTCTTCATAAGAATGCTCCTTTTAAAAAGTACTGAAATCAATAATATATCGACAAAGGCTTGCCTTCGATCTGCATGATCTCAAAGTCCACCTTGTAGATATCGGACAGGTTTTCTTTGGTGATCACTTCCTGCACAGTGCCAAACTTTGCGATTTTTCCATCCACGAAGGCGCAGATGTAGTCGGAATAAAACGCAGCATAGTTGATCTCGTGCAGAACAAGGATCACCGTTTTGCCCAGCTCATCGCACAGGCGGCGGACGATGCGCATGAGGTTGGTTGCGTGGTAAATATCCAGATTGTTGGTCGGTTCATCCAGCAGGATATACTCGGTGTCCTGCGCAATGACCATGGCAATATAGGCACGCTGCCGCTGACCGCCGGACAGTTCATCGATGAACTGCTCCTCAAAATCGCCCAGTTCCATGTAGGCGATGGCACGGTCAATGATCTCGTTGTCCTCTTGGGTCAGCCGTCCGCCGGAGTACGGAAAGCGGCCAAATGCAACCAGCTCCCGGACGGTCAGCTTCATCTGGACATTGTTGGCTTGGGTCAGGATGGCGAGCCGCTTGCTCAGCTCCCGGCTTTTCCAGCGCGTGATCTCCGTCCCCTCAAAATCCACAAGACCGCTGTCCCGTGTAATCAGCCGGGACAGCATTCCCATCACGGTGGATTTTCCTGCGCCGTTCGGACCGATGAGGGAAAGGACTTTGCCTTTCGGAATCTCAAAGCTCACGCCATCGACAACGGCTTTGCCATCGTAGCGTTTGGTGATCTCTTTTACAAACATGGTGTTACGCCTTTCTCTGGGTGAGCAGCAGATACAGGAAATACACGCCGCCGCCCACGGTGATGAACACGCTGACCGGAACCGAGTAAACGAACACCCGCTCCACCAGAAGCTGTCCGCCGATCAGAACGACCATACCGAACAAAACAGAGCCGGTGATGAGCTGGCTGTGCCGGTAGGTGCGCAGGAACTGCCGGGAAAGGTTGGCAATGATAAGCCCCAGAAATGCCAGCGGCCCGACCATAGCGGTGGCTATTGCAATGTACAGTGTGACCCCCAGCAGCAGCCGGCGGATACAGCGGTCATAGTCCACACCCAGATTGATTGCCTGATCTTTGCCCAGTGTCAGAACGTCCAGCAGCGCAAGCTCTTTCCGGAAGGCAAAAGCGACCAGCGCAAGAACCGCAACGGACAGCACCAGAATCGCCGAATTGACATTGGAAAAGCTGGCGACCAGATCCGTTAGCAGCGTGTCGTACTCGTTGGGGTCCATCACACGGGTCAAGGTCGTCTGGATGCTGGAAAAGAACGAGGTCAGCACCGTGCCGATGAGCAGAACGTACAGAACATTGTGGTTCGTTTTCCGGAACAGATAGCTGTAAATTACGGTGGCAACAGCGCCCATAATGGCAAGGTCTACCGCAAAGGTTGCGTTGGCATTGACCGCCAGAAAGCTGCCCGAACCCGCCACAAAGAACACCGCCGTGTGGATCAGCGAATAAAGCTGGTCCATACCCAGCAGGCAGGGCGTGACGATGGTGTTGTTGATGATGGACTGAAACACGATGGAGGCACTTCCGATGGCAAAGGCTGTAATGAGCATGGCGATCAGCTTGGGCGTGCGGATGCGCATGGCGTAGGCAAATAATTTTTGGTTATCAAAGTGGACACCCACTGTCATATAGCCTACGCAGGCCAGCAGAACAAGAAGCAGAAGGATCAGCAGGCGCAGATGGTTTTTGTGCGTTTTCATGCTGCACCTCCGGTTTTCTTGGTAGCTTTGCCCAGCCGGACTGCCTTGCGTCCATGCCGAAGCCGATACAGCAGCAGACCGACAAACAGGATACTGCCGATAACGCCAACGATCAGCTCGATGGGCAGCTCGTAGGGATAGATCACAACCCGCCCGATCATATCGCAGACCAGCACGAACACAGCGCCAAACAGAGCGGTATCCACCAGCGTTCCGCGGATCTGGTCACCCTTGAACATTGCTACGATATTGGGCACAATGAGACCGATGTAGGAGATCGAGCCGACCACGACAACAACGGATGCCGTGATCATGGCAGCAATGGTCAGCCCCATAAACAGCACCAGATCATACGGAACGCCGAGGTTCTGAGAAAAATCTTTTCCCATGCCCACGATATTGAAGTGGTTGGCAAATACAAATGCCAGAACCACCAGCGGTACCGTCAGCCAGACAAGCTCATACCGCCCACGAATGACGGTGGAAAAATGACCGACCAGCCAGCTGGAAAGAGCCTGTGTCATTTCATATTTGTAGGCAAGATAATTGGTAACGCCCATTACGATGTTGGAGAACATGATGCCGACCAGCGGGACCATGACAACATCCTTGAACTGGATACGCTGGATGAACCAGACAAAGACCCATGTACCCAGAACGGCACAAACGAAGGAAAAGGCAGCACGTCCCCACAGGGTAGAACCCGGTGCAAACAGCAAAGCCAGCAGAATGCCAAACTGCGCAGAAGAGATCGTTGCGCCTGTGGTGGGCGAAACAAACTTGTTCATACAGAGTTGCTGCATGATAAGCCCCGCCACGCTCATGCCAATGCCTGTGCAGAGGATGGCAAGCAGACGCGGCAGGCGGGAGATCAGAAAGATCTCCCATGTTTCCACGCTGCCTATAAGCAGGTCAGAAGGCCGGATGTCCAGCACCCCGACAAACAAAGAACAAACCGAAAGAATCATCAGCAGAACGCCGAGAAAAACAGTGGAACGATGATTACGAATGAAAAGCCCTCCTCGAGATTAGCGCAAACTAACTTTTTTTGAAAATAAAAAGAGAACGCCTGTGTGTGAAGAAACTGGTCTTACGTGTTCACACACAGCGCGTTCTGCTGAAGGGATTATATCATATGGCATCGATGGGTTTCAAGTGGCAAACTCTCACGAAGGTTTTGCATAACAAACCATCCTTCTTTGTTGATTCCTACAAAGTTGCTCCGAACAAAAAGAGCCTTTGCATTTGTTGGTAAAAATCACCATGCGTCTTCAGCGCAAAACCTCCAGCAGACGCCTGCCGGCTTCCTGCTGCGATTTCCCAAACGCCACCGCCAACTCCTCCCGCAGGACACGCTCTACCATCTGGTAGAAGTAGGTATCCATAGCGTTGATCTTCCGCCCGCGGTTCTGCTGCTGGGTCTGCTTTTGCCCCAGCTCCTTGAACAGGATCAGGTACTGGTAAAAATCATTGGTGTGCAGCAGTGCCTGATAGTGTTCTGCCAGTGCTGTCTGTACCCCCGCCGGGATAGGCAGCTTCTCCGCTTTGATGCGTGCAAGGTCGGCTTCCGCCTGCTGTGCCGGGGTCACCGGACGCAGCGCCGCTTCCTTTTCCGTGGGGATATAGCTGCGGTCGTGGGAATCCGAAAAATAAGGCCGGAGGGTGTAATACTCTCTGGCGGACTCATCGCAAAAGCGCCGCAGCCCGACGCCTTCCACCTCGTGCACTCCCAGATTTCCGTAAACCACCAGCGCCCCCGCTTGAAACCGTGACATGGTATTGCCTCTTTCCCTTGTATGGAAAGGCTGCAAAAACAGACTTTCCAGCGTAATTTTACTCTTTACTTTATTGTACCACGGCAGGTTGGCGGGCTTCAAAGGGCATCTTCCACAAAGTTTGCCTCGTGCAATCTGCGCAGAATGCCCAGTACAATTCTTGTGCAAAACTGCCTTTGCAAATTCCAGACAGGCAGGCTATAATGATTTCGTACAACGAGTAGCACTCATGCGTAAAACCGGTTGCATGAGGGCTGCCCGTTGTTTTTATTTGCCCCAAAATGGAAAGGTAAGGTGAATCCCATGGAAAGTTCCAATCAGTTTCTCGGCACGGAACGCATCGGCAAGCTAATGCAGAAGTATGCGATCCCGTGCATTATTTCGCTGCTGGTGGGTGCGCTGTACAACATCGTGGACCAGATCTTTATTGCAAACGCCAGCTATCTGGGCTCCTACGGCAACGCCGCCAATACGGTCGTTTTCCCCCTGACGGTGGTAGCGCTGGCAATCGCAGTCATGATCGGTGACGGCTGCTGCGCCTTCGTCAGCATCAGCCTTGGGCAGAACGAGGTCCCCAAGGCAAAGCGGAGCGTCGGCAATGCGGTGGTGATGTGTCTGGTCAGCAGCATTGTGCTGGCCGCGCTCTATCTGATTTTTGCGGACACCATTCTTGCCATGTTCGGTGGAACGGTCAACGCCGAGACCTATCATCACTCGCAGGAATATTTCTTTTATATCACGCTGGGCGTGCCCTTTTATATGTTTGGGCAGGCCATGAACCCCATCATCCGCGCGGATGGCAACCCCCGTTTTGCCATGATCTCCACCCTTGCGGGTGCGGCGCTGAACATCATTCTGGACCCCATCTTCATTTTCGGCTTCCGCTGGGGCATGATGGGCGCAGCGGTGGCTACCGTCATCGGTCAGCTGGTCACGGCAGCGCTGGCAGTGTGGTATCTGCTGCACATGAAGATCATCCGTCCTGAAAAGGGCGACTACCGGCTGAAAGGCTCCATCTGCGGCCGCACCCTGACCCTTGGCATGACCAGCTTTCTGTCCCAGATCAGCCTTGTGGCGGCTATGGCAGCCATCAACAACATGATCCGCAAATACGGCGCACTGGATGCCGTGTTCGGGCAGGAGCAGTACGCCCAGATCCCTATGGCAGTTGTTGGCATCGTGATGAAGTTCTTCCAGATCGTCATCTCCATCGTGGTAGGCATGGCGGCTGGCTGCATCCCCGTGGTGGGCTTCAACATGGGTGCCAAAAAGCCCGCCCGTGTGAAGGAGCTGTTCACGAAGCTGCTGCTGGCAGAAGCCACCGTGGGTGCCGTTGCACTGGTGCTGGTGGAGCTGCTTCCCCGGCAGCTCATCGCCCTGTTTGGTGCCGCCAACGAGAGCGTCTACTACACGGATTTTGCCGTGAAGTCCTTCCGCATCTACCTGTGCATGATCATTCTGGCCTGTGTCAACAAAGCCTGCTTCATCTTTTTGCAGGCCATGGGCAAGGCAGCGGAATCCACCGCCCTGTCCATGGTGCGTGAGGTGGTGTTCGGCGTGGGCTTTGCTCTGCTGCTGCCCCGGTTCTTCGGGCTGGACGGCGTGCTGTACTCCATGCCCATGTCGGATATCCTCACCTTCCTGATTGCAGGCTATTTGATCTGCAAGACCTACCGTGAACTGAACGGGAAAGGAGAAGTCTAATGGAAAAACGCATCATCACCATCAGCCGTGAGTTTGGCAGCGGCGGCAGAACCATCGGCAAACTGGTGGCAGAGCATCTGGGCATCCGGTGCTACGACGCCGAACTGATCCAGAAACTGGCTGCCGAAAGCGGCTTTGATGAAACCTACGTCAAGGAGGCCGGAGAGTACACCCCCGGCGGTTTCCTTGCCTCTGCCTTCACCGACCGCAGCTTCGGTCTCACCAACGAGGACCTGCTCTGGAAGCTGCAATACCGGCTCATTCGGGAGCTTGCGGAAAAAGAGTCCTGTGTCATCGTGGGGCGCTGCGCCGACTTCATCCTGCAGGACCGCACCGACTGCCTGAAGGTCTTTGTCCACGCGGACATGAAGTTCCGGGCAGACCGCATCGTGCGGGTCTACGGCGAGCGGGAGAAATCTCCCGAAGCCCGGCTGAAGGAGAAGGACAAGCGCCGCGCCGCCTACTACCGCTTCTATACCGATATGAACTGGGGCACTGCCGCCAACTATCATATTGCGCTGGACAGTGGGGTCATCGGCATTGAAAAAAGCGCCAAGGTCATTGAAAGTCTTGTCTGAGCCGTAAATTCCGACACGATCCATGAGCCAATAAAACAAAAATCCGAACCTTTCTCCTATCGAGAAAAGGTTCGGATTTTCATTGTTTGGTGCGGATAAGAGGACTTGAACCTCCACCGAGTTGCCCCGATTAGAACCTGAATCTAACGCGTCTGCCAATTCCGCCATATCCGCATATTCTGTTGTGTTCCTGCGCCGTTGCGCCGGGAACGATAGTTATTATACCAGATACAAAGGAAATGTCAAGGCTTAATTTCAAAATTATTCGACAAATTTTTGCAGCAAAGTTGGTGCACTCTGGATAGCGGCTGCGGGGCGCTTTTTAGGGCAGATTATGGTACAATAAACGATAGACAGTACCGCACAATTCCCGCCTGACGGCTTAAGCACCGTTCCGGCGGCTGCGGCACGGCATCTGCGTTGCCAAAATGCTCGATAATACACAAAGTATTATCTGCGCTTTTGGCTTAGCATCTGCCGCACCTCGCGCGCCGTATCGGCACTTAGAATTATGCGGTACTGTCTATACGTCCGGGCACCGCCCGGCGATTACGGAAAAACGAGGGAAAACAATGCTGAATGTGATTATTTTTCTGGTGGGCGCGCTAATCATGTTTTACATGGCGCTGCGCAGTGTGCGGGCGCGGCAGCAGCTGCGCACCAAGGGCGTCTGCGTACAGGCCACGGTAAGCGGCACGGTGCAGAGCCGGGACGGCGCTGCCTATGTGCTGGAGTTTACCACCGCAGGCGGCAGCCACCGGCTGCAGTACCCCAAGCCCGCCAAGGGCAAGCCCTTTGCCGAGGGCAGCGTGGTCACCCTGTACTACGACCCCGATGCCCCGGAGAAGATGTTCGTAGAGGGCGACAAGTCCGTGCTGGGTGCCGAGCTGCTGTACGCTGGCATCGGCGTGGCGCTGCTGGTGCTGATGGTCGGCATCATGAACCGCTGAGAAGGAGGGACACCGCATGAAACTGGAACATTTCGGCATGGCAGAGCCGGGAGACTGCCGGTTGGTATTCACGGCAAGCGCGGAGGAGCTGGCCGCTGCGCTGGCAAAGGAGCAGGCCGCCCCGGACGCCCCGCAGGACGAGGAAGAACTGCTGACGGCAGCGGTGAACCGCACCATTCTGGAGGGCTTTGACCCCCTTTACCGGCAGCTGGTGCAGGAGCAGCAGCTTGTACCGGTGACCGACCCGGATTTTGAGCTGCTGGCGGTCAATAAGGCCGAGGGCTTCCGGGCGGGTGCGCAGTTCTACACCCTGCCGCCGCTGGAGCTGGGACGGGACACCGGCTTTGTGCAAGCTATCGAACCCCACCCGCTGCGCCGGTTGACCATTGAACTGGAGATCAACCGCAGCTACGGTGATGAAGAGCGCGCCGCCGATGCCGCAGGCAAGGCCGCGCTGCGCGACCGGGTGACCCGGGAGCTCTACGCAAAACGCTGCGCACAGGCCAGAGACCGGGCTGAAAAGGAGCTGGTCTGGCAGCTGGGCGATGAGGTGACCGGCCCGGTGCCAAAACGGCTGGAAGCGGGCAACTACTTTGCCGAGCAGCGGCAGTTCAATCTGAGCTTGCAGGCAAACGGTATCAACTTTGACCAGTTCTTAGCCGTGCGCGGGCAGACGGTAGAACAGTTTCGGCAGTGGCTGCACCGGCAGGCAGAGCGCAAGCTGCGCAGCTGGCTGGGGCTTTTGCTGGTGGCTGAGCGGGAGGGCTTACAGCCCACCGAAGCCGAGGTGAACGCTGCTCTTGCGCACTGGAACGAGAAGCTGGACGGAGAGCGCACCTTCCCCGCGAACGATGCCCGCAAAGTGCGCCAGCGCCTTGCCCGGGCAAAGGCTGCGGCCTTTGTGGTGGCGCATTCCACCCTTACCCCACCGCCGTCCGAACCCCTTGTGCAGGAATCGGAAGCAAAATAAAAATGATGGTTCTCATGCCATGGCGAGCAGTCTGCGGGCTGCCCGCCGTGGCATTTTTTGCAAAAAAGGGACAGCGGCGCACCCGTAGGTACTTCCGCTGTCCCGAATGTTATTCTTTTATTCCAGATGATGCTTCCGGCAGAACCTTTTGCTCACCCAGTACATCCCGCCCCACAGCAGGACGGCAAGCACAAGGTAGACCGGGTTTTTCAGGGAGCTGACCAGTGACTGCCCAAAGACAGCCATCATGGCCACCATCAGCCCCTTGCCCAAAAGGACAGCGCGCAGGTAGCGCTTTTCGTCAAAGTCCGACATCCCGAAGGCAAAGTGCATGAAGGAGGTGGGGGTGAAGGGCAGCAGCGACAGCATGAACAGGGACGAGGTATCGAAGCGGTTCACCCACTGCTGTGCCTTTTCCAGCTTGGGGGAGCGGCTGGCTACCTTCCAGAAAAAGCGCTTGATGAGCCGCCGCCAGAATAAAAACATGATGATGCCGCCCAGCGCCACGCCTGCCCAGCTGTACAAAAAGCCCAGCAGACCGCCGTGTGCGGCTACGTTCAGCGCCACAATGGCAATCAGCGGCAGCGGCGGAAAAAAGGACTCCACCATCGCCAGCAAAATGGGCACAAGGGGGCCAAGCCCCTCAAAGCCCGCCAGCAGCGCCTCCCAGTATTCCAGTGTTCCAAGCTGGTGTACCCAGCCCATCAGTGCGGTTTGCATCCTGTGTCCAATCCCTTTCTGTGCAGCGGCGCCGGGACGTTCCCGGGCAGGCTGCATCATGCTTAGTATATCCATTCTCTATGACAGAGCCGTGAACAGAGTGTGCATTTTTCGACACGCTTCAGGCTCTGCTACCAATACTACGAGATGAAAAGGGATTTTCCTGCCTTTATTTTTCCGCAGCCTGCTTTTCGGCCTTGGCACGCATCCGCTCCAGCTGGGCGGTGCGCAGCTTTTCCCAGCGGGCAAGGCTTTCGGCGTCCGGCATCTGGGCGCAGCGGGCAAAGCTCCAGTGCAGGCCGTCCCGGCGGGACAGCTTGTACCGCTGGAACACGCCCTGCCCGGCGGCGTTGCCGCTGCCGGTGCAGCTGGGGCACTGACACAGGGTATACCAGCTGTTGCTGCCCTTTTTCAGCCAAATCTCGTCCGGCTGCAGGGTGGTGCCGCACTCCGGGCAGGGCATCTGGCTGATCTTTGGGTCAGCCCGCCATGCGTACTGCTCCACATAGCCGTGGAACACCGTAAAGTCCCGGTAATCGCCGGGGATCTGGCACAGGCTCTGGCGCAGGGCCTCGTCCTCGGTGGGGTAGGCGGCAAGACCGGCGCGCAGATCCAGCAGACGGCAGACGTCGGCGGTGTACAGCGTGTCCGAAAGTGCATCGTGGAAGGGACGCTCCATGGGGATGCCCATGCGGGTGACCACGCTTTCCAGCGTCATGCCCTCGCCCTCCTTGCGGGGATGCTCCCGCAGAAAGACCTGCTGCAGGTCATACCAGACGGTGGGCCTGGACTCGTCCAGATTGCACAGGAACAGATTCTGCTTGAGCACCGGCACATCGTCCAGACCCCACTCGGCAAACTCGGCATCCGGGCCGCACCACTGCATAAAGCGGCGCAGCCCCTGCACGATGGGCTCGCCCTTGTCCAGATCGGCCTGCGTCAGGCCGGTCACCTTGGCGATATGGTGCTGCAATTTGCGGAAGATGCGGGGACGCAGATGGATGGAAAAGGTGTCCAGCACATTGGCATCCTCGTCGATCTTTACGGCGCCGATCTCCACGATCTCGCCCCGCAGGGTCTGCTGCACCCCATGGTAGTTAAAGGTATACGGCTGGTAGCCGATGTTCCATTCCAGATCAAATAAAACCAAGTTACGCGGCATTGCTTTGTTAGTCCTCTCGTAAAATAAACTTCTCCACGGCCTCGGCCACGCCGTCGTGGTTGTTGTCGGCGGTGGTCACATAGTCGGCACAGTCCTTTACCGGCTGCTCGGCGTTCTGCATGGCCACGCCCACCCCGGCGTAGGCGATCATGGAGCGGTCGTTCAGGCCGTCGCCGCAGGCCATCAGGTTCTCGCGGGTCAGGCCCATGCGGCGCAGAAGCTCTGCCAGACTGCCGTCCTTGGCTACGCCCAGCGGCACCGCCTCGATAAAGAAGGGGCTGGAGGGGTACAGGTCGGCGCGGCCTGCAAACTGCTGCTGCCCGGCGGCGCACACCGCGTCCCGGCGGGCGGGGTCCAGCGTGATAAGCATCTTGCACACGGGGTAGTTCACATAGGATGCCAGATCGTCCACATGGATCATGGGCAGCTTGGTGGTAAAGCACTCCTTGTTGGCCCACTCGTCCTTGTCCCGCTCACAGACGATGCCCTCGCGGTTATAGGTCAGGATGGCAATATCCTGCGCGGCGGCAAAATCGCACAGCTCGGGCACAAGGGCGGGGTCCAGCGTCTTTTCCACCAGCGTCTCGCCGGTGCGGCAGTCCACGATCTTGCCGCCGTTGTAGGACAGGATGCAGCCGCCCTTTTTGTCCAGACCCAGCTCCTCAGCAAGCGGCTGGATGCCGGCGGTGGGCCGACCGGACGCCAGCACGATGGTAACGCCTTTTTCAATGGCGGCGTCCAGCGCGGTGCGGGTGCGCGGGGTGACGAGTTTCTGGTCGTTGGTCAGGGTGCCATCCAGATCCAGCGCCAGCACTTTGATATCAGACATATTTAAAAGATCCTCTCAATATAGAAGTATATCTCAGCTTGCTCTTTCTATTGTACAATGAAAAGCCCCCTGCTTGCAACCCTTGCAGGGCGGTTCGGTGCAAAAAGTGCCTCGGCGGCGGGCGTTACAGGCAGATTTTACCTGTTTTGCCCGCATTTTACACCGCCGCTCTTCCGTGCGCCAAAGGTTTACCTAAGTGTTACACGGGGCTGGTTTCGCCGCTGCGGGCGGTGCGCTACAATACAGGTGTTCCCACAAGAAATAGTAGAACCGCCCCAAGCCGGGCTGAAAAAAGAGAGGATATCTGTTATGAAGAATGCGAAAATTTCCCGCCGCAGCTTCCTGAAAGCCGGTGCCGTGGCATCGGCAGTGGGGATGCTGTCGGCTGCACCCGTAGCCGTTCACGCCGCTGAGACGGATGCTTCTGCCGCAGCAGACGAAGAGAACGGTCTGCTGGACGTGTTCAAAAAGCCCAAGTACGTTTTCCTGTTCATCGGCGATGGCATGGGCACTGCCCAGATCCAATCTGCACGCTTTTACAAGGGCACTGTGGACAACAACGGCGCTGTGACCGAGGCTGACCTGAGCTTTACCAGCTTCCCGCAGGTGGGCAGCGTGACCACCTACGACAGCACCTCCTTCTGCCCGGACTCTGCTTCCACTGCCACCTCCATCGCCACCGGCCACAAGACCGAGAGCGGCGTCATCAATATGTGCCCCTGGACCCGCGATGTGCCCTACGAAACCATTGCCGAAAAGCTGCACGCCCAGAATGGCTATAAGGTGGGCGTCATCTCCACCGTGAACATCGACCACGCCACCCCTGCTGCCTTCTATGCCCACCAGAAGACACGCAAGAACTACTACCAGATCGGCGTGGAGCTGGCAAACTCCGGCTTTGAGTACTTTGCTGGCGGCGAGTTCCAGAAGGTGAACGGCGATGGCACCGGCCCCGACAACCACACCGTGGCTGCCAACGCAGGTTACAACGTGGTCACCACGCAGGCCGGTGCCGCTGCCCTGACCGCCGGTGTTGGCAAGACCCTGATCATTGCCGAGAATCTGGGCGATGGCAAGGCCATGAACTACGCCATGGACGCTGCCAACGGCGAGTGGCAACTGACCGACTATGTCAAAAAGGGCATCGAGCTGCTGAACAACAAGAAGGGCTTCTTCCTGATGACCGAGTCCGGTAAGATCGACTGGGCCTGCCACGCCAACGATGCCGCTGCTTCCATCCACGATGTGCTGGAGATGAGCAACGCGGTGCAGGCTGCGGTGGACTTCTACAATGCCCACCCCAACGAGACTTTGATCCTTGTCACCGCCGACCACGAAACCGGCGGCATGGCCATCGGCTACAAGACCACCAACTACGACACCTTCCTGACCAATCTGGCACACCAGAAGATGTCCTATGCAAAGTTCGATTCCACCTATGTGCAGGGCTACATTGCCAACAAGACTCCCTTTGAGACTGCCATGCAGGATGTGAAGAACGTCTTTGGCCTGACCCTGCCCACCGACCCCGCTGCCGCCAGCGCAGGCAAGCTGCTGCTGACCGACTACGAGGTGGAGAACCTGCGCAAGGCCTACGAGCGCACCCTGCAGGTGGGTTCCTCCAGCCAGAGCAAGATGAGCCAGCAGGATTACGAGCTGTACGGTACCTACATTCCCTTCAGCATGGCTGTCTGCCACACCATCAACCACAAGTCCGGTATGGATCACACCACCTACGCCCACACCGGTGCCATGGTCAACGTGTACGCCATGGGTGTCGGTGCCGAGAAGTTCGGCGGTGTATACGACAACACCGAGATCTACCACAAGCTGGCTGAGCTGACCAAGGTTCAGTAAGAGCGCCTGATTTTCCCAACTCGCTTCCCGTTCCACTTTTCCACACCCGAACCGCAAAATGTGCAAAACCCTCCCTGCCGCAAGCGCAAAGACTGCGCCCGGCAGGGAGGGTTTTGTTGTAATGTCAATGCTGAATGCTTCAGGCCTTCATTTCGGGAAAGCCCTCCAGCTTGGAGGTGCAGTGGGGGCAGCGCACAGCCTTGATGGAGATCTCGCTCTGGCAGTAGGGGCACACCTTGGTGGTGGGCTCCTCCGGCTCGGCGGGCTCGGCAGGCTTTCTGTGCAGGGAGTTGACAAACTTGATCACAACGAACAGCACAAAGGCCACGATGAGAAAGTTGATGATGGAGTTGACGAACTCGCCGATCTTGATGCTGGAGCCGCCCAGTCCGATGACCACATCGGAAAAATCCGCCTTGAAGAACAGGCCGATCAGCGGGTTGATGATGTCCTCCACCAACGCGGTGACAATTGCGGTGAAGGCACCGCCGATGACAACGCCCACTGCCATGTCCAGCACGTTGCCGCGCATGGCAAACGCTTTGAACTCTTCAAAGAACTTTTTGATGCCGCTTTTTTTCTCTTCCATAGATAAGCTGCTCCTTCTTCTCCCCTTTTTTTACCGCAAGGGGTTATTTATTTTTATAATAGCGTATTGTGCGGCGATTTGCAAGAGTAAAGCAGCCCCTTTTATAGAAAATAAAAAGTATCCTCTCACGCGAAAAAACGATCCCGGAAAGTCCGCAGACTTTCCGGGATCGTCCAATTCAAAAATAATTTTCCGCCGGTTTATGTGCTATAAAGATGCTTATGCCGCGGGCTGCTCTGCGGCGGCAGGCTGCGGGTCAGCAGTCACCGTAATGGTGCGGCTGATGGTACTGCAGGAGTAGTTGCCCCCCGCCTTGGCGGTCTGGGTGTAGGTGCCGGGCTCGGTGGGCACGCCGTTTATCTTGCTACTGAAGCACAGGAAGGTCTTTTTCTTGTAGGTGTAGCTCACCTTGCCGTTTTCAGCCACCTGTCCGTCCGAGATCACCTTGGCGGTCAGATCAGCGTTTTGCAGCTGAGAGACAGTCATGCTGGCCGGAGCATCCGCTGTCCAGCTCAGGCTGACGTTTTCGGTCTTGGGCTTGATCTTGAACATGGCAAACCCGGCGGCGTTGATATCGCTGCTTTCCAGCGCAATGGCACCGGCAAAGTACTTGCCGCTGTCCTTGGGCTGCTCATCCAGATAGATGCGGCTCAGCGCACCCTCGGGCAGATACTTGCGGATCAGGCTCAGCGCCAGCTTCATGCCGTTGGAAACATTCTTCACCGTGGTCAGGTAGCCGGCCGGGACAAAGAAGCTGACGGTGTCCATCACCGACACTACTTCGTCCGCCACCCGCAGCAGCACGCCGACATCGTTGCCGTCGATCAGCTGCTTGAGGTAGCTGTATACATTGAATTCCTCGGCCTGGTCCGGGGTCTGGGACATCTTTTTGGGCAGGGGGATCAGCTTGAGCAGGGTGCGCAGCTTATCCGAGATCATCAGGGTCACATAGCCGTAGGCTTCGCCGCTGGTGCCCAGCACCACGGCAATATACTGGGTGTTTTCGGGCCGGGTCTCCACCTCCAGCTTATAATCGGAACCATAGACAAGGTTGCCGGTCGCCCGGATGCGGATGTTGACGATATCATTTTCATCCTCTGCCGCGCTCAGCGCTGCGGCATCGGGCAGTTCCTCGCTGACAACAGCGGTGCTTTCCGGCTGCTGAGCTGCCGCCGAGGCGGGCATTGCCAGCACACCAAGCACCATGCTGACCGCGAGCAGGAGCGAGATCCATCGTTTGGCCTTCATACGAAAACCTCCTTTGTTATTTGGTATCATACCCACATTTTACCGCAAAATAATCCTAGGGTCAATAACGGGATTCAAGCCGGGCGCATCACTCCCCGATATAGGTAAAGCGGGGCTTTGTAACGCCGTCCCGGGTCACGGTTTCCAGCCACATGGCGGCGGGGCGCACCCACAGCCCGCCCTCGCCGTACAGGGCGCGGTACACCACCATTTCCTCCTCGGTCTCGCTGTGGCGTGCCACGCCCAGCACCTGATACTCGTTGCCTTTAAAGTGGCGGTAGCGCCCGGGGCGCACCGGATATTGCAGTTCCTTCATAACAGTTCCTTTCTATTTCTGCAAAAAGGGCTGCTGCGCCGGGCGGGTGCAGCAGCCCACAAACCTTATGTTATAAATATTACAGTGTGCTGTCCGTTCCATCGCCGGGGGTCTGCTCGGCAGAGTACAACAGCATCAGGTGGTTGGCCGAGGCTTCCAGCTGGCTCTTGGCCTGCCGCAGGGCGGCTTCCTCGGTCTCGTTCATCTTTTCGGGCTTATCCTTGCGCAGGCAGTGGCGCAGGTTGGCAAGGTCGGCCTTCACGCGGGCCTTTTCGTCCTTGTCCAACTCCTTTTTGCACTTGGAAAGCGCCTCGTCTACCTTGTAGGCCAGCACCTCGGCCTGATTGTGCAGGTCCAGACGCTCCTTGCGGCGGCTGTCCTCGGCCTCGTAAGCGGCGGCGTCTGCCATGGCGCGCTGGATCTCGTTTTCGGAAAGGTTGGTGCTGCCGGTGATGGTAATGTTCTGCTCCCGCCCGGTGGCAAGGTCTTTCGCAGATACCTTCACCACGCCGTTCACATCGATATCAAAGGTGACCTCGATCTGGGGCTTAGACGAAAAGCTTGCCCGGATGCCGTTCAGCTTGAACTTACCAAGGGACTTATTGTCCCGCGCAAAATGGCGCTCACCCTGCAGAACGTTGATCTCCACGCTGGTCTGCATGGGACGGGCGGTGGTAAAGATCTGGCTCTTGCGGGTGGGGATCATGCTGTTGCGGGTAATCAGCGGGGTGGCGACTCCGCCCAGCGTCTCGATGGACAAGGTCAGCGGGGTCACGTCCATCAGCACCAGCCCCTGCGCTGCCGCGCCGGTGGCACCCGCCAACTTGCCGCCGCCCTGCAGCAGTGCACCCTGCACCGCTGCACCCATGGCGACGCACTCGTCCGGGTTCAGGCTGTGGCTGGGCTCCTTACCCAGCAGCTCCCGCACCTGCCGCTCCACAGCGGGCATCCGGGTGCTGCCGCCCACCAGCAGCACCTTGCCCAGCTGGCTGGCAGAGATGCCGGCATCCCGCAAGGCGTTTTGCACCGGGGGCACGGTGCGGGACAGCAGATCGCCGGTCATCATCTCGAACTGCGGGCGGGACAACGCGATATCCAAGTGATGGGGCCCGTCCTTGCCCACCGCGATAAAGGGCAGGTTCAGCTGGGCAGAGGGCGCACTGGAAAGCTCCTTCTTGGCCTTTTCCGCTTCCTCCTTCAGCCGTCCCATGGCGGCGGGGTCGCGGGTCAGGTCGATGCGGTCAGACTTTTTGAACTCTGCTACCGCGTACTCCACGATGCGCTGGTCAAAGTCGTCACCGCCCAGATGGGTGTCGCCGCCGGTGGCAAGCACCGTAAAGGTGCCGTCCTCAATCTCGATGATGGACACATCAAAGGTGCCGCCGCCAAGGTCGTAGACAAGGATCTTCTGCGCGGCTTCGTTGTCCAGACCGTAGGCTACCGCGGCGGCGGTAGGCTCGTTGATGATGCGCAGCACGTTCAGCCCCGCAATGCGGCCTGCATCCTGCGTGGCCTTGCGCTGGCTGTCGTCAAAATAAGCGGGCACGGTGATGACGGCTTCGGTGACCGACTCGCCCAGATAGCTCTCGGCGTCCCGGCGGATCTTGGCAAGGATCATGGCGCTGATCTCCTGCGGGGCAAGGTCCTTGCCGTCAATATGCGCCCGGTAGTCCGAACCCATGTACCGCTTGATGCTGGAGATCGTGCGCCCGGAATTCGTGGCGATCTGGCGCTTGGCCGCGCCGCCCACCAGACGCTCGCCGTCCTTGGTAAAGGCCACCACGCTGGGGGTGGTGCGCTCGCCCTCTGCATTGGTGATGACCACAGGCTTGCCGCCCTCCACCACTGCCACACAGGAATTGGTCGTACCCAGATCAATGCCGATCACTTTGCTCATACTGTTTCCTCTGTTTCTTGTCCGCCGTGTCTGCGGGCTGTTTTTTCTCCAGTCTATCTTACAGGACGGCTGTGACCATTTTTTAGTCCAATTGTAAAGATTCTATGTTGTATGCCGCCGGAGCCGTGGGCGGCTCGTGGGTCAGCGCATAGAGCAGCTGCTCGGTCTCCTGCAGCCAGCGGTCGGCGTCCGGCTCGTGCTCCCGCTGCAAAATGGTAAACGCCTGCTTTGCCTCTGCCGCCTGCGCCAGCGCCTTTTTGCGGGAGGTGTAGCGGGTCTCGTACTGCGCCAGCCGCAGGCAGACCCGGGGCGTATACTCGATATCCGGCATCGCTGCCGCGTTCTGCCGCGCCCGGCGGTACCACAGCAGTGCCTTGCCGTTGTCGCCCCGGGCGGCGCAGTCATCGCCAAGGTTCAAAAGGGCGATGGGCTCTCCGCTTTCGGCTGCGGCCTTCCACAGCTTGCGCGCCTGCGCAGCGCTTTTGGGTACGCCGCGCCCCTGATACAGGCACTCGCCCAGCAGCGAGAGCCCGGCAGAACTGCCCTGCTCGGCGGCTTTCTGGTAGCACTCTGCCGCTGCCGCCCAGTGTCCGGCGCGGGCAGCTTCTTTCCCGGCTTCGGCCTCCTCTGCGCCGGGGCCCTCCGGGGTGTGGCCTGCGTGCAGCAGACCGTTGAGCAGCGCACCGTCCAGCGAGGCGGAATTGCTCCACGGGTCCAGCACCACACCGTCGATGCCCGGGGTGTCCAGCGCCAGCTGCATGGCCTGCTCCAAGGTGCGGTCAGCCATGGGGCGGCTGCCGGTACTGCGGTCCGCACCGGCCGCTGCCACCGAGGTAAACAGCGGCAGCCAGCAGCGTCCTTTATCGTTGCGCAGCGTCCACAAGGCAAGGCCGTCGGCCTTTTCCGCCGGGATGGGGTGCTCCATCCACGGGGCGGGCGCACCCTGCGCCGAAAGCGCCGTCTGCAGCGGCACCAGCACATGGGTTTCCAGCTCCAGCGCGTAATTCAAAGCGCTCATCAGGGTCCAGAAGCTCTCCTCGTTCTGCCCCTTGTACAGCCCCTGCACCGCCTGCTCGATGGCCGGGCAGCCGGTGCCGCGCGGGCTGTACACCGGTGCGGTGCGGCTGCGGCGGCTGCCCACCGGGCGGAAGCGTACCCCGCCGTCTGTTCGTCTTGCCATTGTGTTCACCATACTTCCCTATCAATCTCAGCTCTAGTATAACAGGATTTGGCAGCTTGTACAATGCAAAACACAGCTGCGGCACTGGATTTTCAGTATACATCGCGTTATAATAAGGTGTATTTTGACCCCGAAGGAGGAATTTTTTTGAACCGGATGCTTGGCTACCTGAAGGGCTACGAGCGCGAAAGTGTGCTTGCACCGCTCTTTAAGATGCTGGAAGCCACCTTTGACCTGTTCGTGCCGCTGGTCATGGCGGATATCGTCAATGTGGGCATTGCAGCGCACGACCTGCATTATATTCTGGTGCGGTGCGGCCTTTTGCTGCTGCTGGCTTTCATCGGCCTTACCTGCAGCCTGACCGCGCAGTACTTTTCCGCCAAGGCGGCGGTGGGCTACTCCACCGCGCTGCGGCACGCCCTGTTTGCCCATATTCAGCGCCTGAGTTTTTCAGAGATGGATACGCTGGGCACCAGCACCCTCATTACCCGCATGACCAGCGATGTCAATCAGGTGCAGAGCGGACTCAACCTGTTTTTGCGCCTGTTCCTGCGCAGCCCCTTTGTGGTGCTGGGTGCCATGGTCATGGCCTTTACGGTCAACGCCCGGGCGGCGATGATCTTTGTGGTCACCATCCCGCTGCTCAGCGTGGTGGTGTTCGGCGTGATGGTGATCACCCGACCGCTGTATAAGACCGTGCAGACCCGGCTGGACCGGGTGCTGGGCCTGACCCGCGAGAACCTGACCGGCGTGCGCGTGGTGCGCGCCTTTGATAAGGAGCAGAGCGAGATCGACCGCTTTGAGGACGCCAACGCCCTGCTGACCGGGATGCAGCTGCACGTTGGCCACCTTTCGGCGCTGATGAACCCGCTGACCTATGTGCTCATCAACCTTGCCATCGTGGCGCTGCTGTATGTGGGCAGCATCGAGATCAACGTGGGCGGCATGGCCTCCGGCGATGTCATTGCGCTGGTGAACTACATGAACCAGATCCTTGTGGAGCTGGTAAAGCTTGCCAACCTCATCGTACAGATCAGCAAGGCGCTGGCCTGTGCAGGCCGTGTGCAGGCGGTGCTGGATACCAAACCCGGCATGACCTTCCCCGCCGAACTTTTGGGCGAAGTGCCCGCCGACAAGACCGGCGATGCCGTGCGCTTTGACCATGTAGGTCTGACCTACGCCGGGGCGGGTGCACCCAGCCTGACCGATATCAGCTTTACCGCCAAAAAGGGCCAGACCATCGGCGTCATCGGCGGCACCGGCAGCGGTAAATCCAGCTTAGTAAACCTCATCCCGCGCTTTTACGATGCCACCGAGGGCAGCGTGGAGATCTTTGGCCGCCCGGTGCAAAGCTACCCCCGGGACGCTTTGCGCGGCAGGGTGGCGGTGGTCATGCAGAAGGCGCAGCTCTTCGGCGGCACCATCCGCTCCAACCTTTTGTGGGGCAACAAGGATGCCACCGATGCCGACCTGTGGGCAGCGCTGGAAACGGCACAGGCCGCAGACTTTGTGCGTGCAAAGCCCCTTGGGCTGGACGAGCCGGTGGAGCAGGGCGGACGCAATCTTTCCGGCGGACAGAAGCAGCGGCTCACCATCGCCCGTGCGCTGGTGGGCAAACCGGACATTTTGATTTTGGATGACAGCGCCAGTGCGCTGGACTACGCCACCGACGCCGCCCTGCGCAAGGCACTGGCGGCGCTGCCCGGGGCACTGACCGTGTTCATCGTCAGCCAGCGTGCCGCCAGTTTGCAGCACGCCGACCAGATTCTGGTGCTGGATGACGGCCATCTGGTGGGCATCGGCACCCACAGCGCCCTGCGCAGCAGCTGCCCGGTGTACGAGGAGATCTACGAGAGCCAGTTCAAGAAAGGGGAGGCAGAAGCATGAGTGCAAAAGCAAAAAACAAGCTGACCCCGCAACAGCGCAAGGCCACCCTGAACCGAGTGCTGCACAAGATCCGTCCGTACAGCGCCTTTGTGGTGTGCAGCCTGCTGGTGGCGGCGGTCAGCGTAGCCGCTCAGCTGTATATCCCCATCCTGTGCGGCGACGCCATTGATAAGATGCTGGGCAAGGGCAATGTAGACCTTGCCGGGGTGCTGCGCATTACAGTGAGCATTCTGGTGGTGGCAGCCGTAGCCGCCCTTGCGCAGTGGCTTTTGAGCGTGTGCAACAACCGCATCACCTTCTCGGTCAGCCGTGATCTGCGCAACGAGGCGCTGCGCAAAATTCAGACCCTGCCGCTGTCCTATCTGGACAGCCACCCCTCCGGCGATATCGTCAGCCGCATGGTGGCGGATGTGGACACCTTTGCGGACGGCCTGCTGATGGGCTTTACCCAGCTGTTCTCCGGCATCCTGACCATTTTTGGCACCCTGCTGTTCATGCTGCGGGAGAACGTGCCCATCACGCTGGTGGTGGTGTGCATCACCCCGCTGAGCCTTGTGGTGGCGGGCTTTCTGGCAAAGCGCAGTTACGGCTACTTCCAGAGCCAGAGCACCGTCCGCGGCAAGCAGACCGCGCTGGTCAACGAGATGATCGAAGGGCAGAAGGTGGTGCAGGCCTTTGGCCACGAAGCCGAGAGCCTTGCCGCCTTTGACGAGGTGAACGGACAGCTGCAGGACGTGAGCCTGAAGGCCATCTTCTTCTCCAGCCTGACCAACCCCGCCACCCGCTTTGTGAACAACATCGTGTACGCGGGCGTAGGGCTTGTGGGTGCGCTGTACGCCGTGCGCGGCGGCATCACCATCGGCCAGCTGAGCGTCTTTTTGAGCTACGCCAACCAGTACACCAAACCCTTCAACGAGATCTCCGGCGTGGTCACCGAGCTGCAGAATGCACTGGCCTGCGCTGCCCGGGTGTTTGAACTGCTGGACGCCGAAGATCAGGTGCCGGAGGCCGAAAACGCCGCCGTGTTGCAGCCGGACGGCCATGTGCAGTTACAGGATGTGTCCTTCCGCTATCTGCCCGACCGTCCGCTCATCGAAGGGCTTTCGCTGGATGTGCAGCCCGGCCAGCGCATCGCCATCGTAGGCCCCACCGGCTGCGGCAAGACCACCCTCATCAACCTGCTGATGCGTTTCTATGATGTGAACAGCGGCAGCATCAAGGTGTCCGGCACCGATATCCGGGATGTGACCCGCGCTTCCCTGCGCGGCAGCTACGGCATGGTGCTGCAGGACACCTGGCTGCGTGCCGGCACGGTGCGGGAGAACATTGCCTACGGCAAGCCGGACGCCACCATGGACGAGGTGATTGCCGCCGCCAAGGCTGCCCACGCCCACAGCTTTATCCGCCGCCTGCCCGAGGGCTACGACACTGTCATTGCAGAGGACGGCGGCAACATCAGTCAGGGACAAAAGCAGCTGCTCTGCATCGCCCGCGTGATGCTCTGCCTGCCGCCCATGTTGATTCTGGACGAAGCCACCTCCTCCATTGATACCCGCACCGAGGTGCGCATCCAGAAGGCCTTTGCCCGCATGATGCAGGGGCGTACCAGCTTTATCGTGGCGCACCGCCTTTCCACCATCCGGGAGGCAGACGTTATCCTTGTGATGAAGGACGGCCACATCGTGGAGCAGGGCAGCCACGACCAGCTGCTGGCGCAGGGCGGCTTCTACGCCAAACTCTACAATAGCCAGTTCGAGGGCGTGCAGACCTGAGGACGCTGTTGTATCCTATCCAAGCTGTAATAACGAATGACAAAAATGCACTTTGTTAAATAAAACAGGCCGAATAGGCACTCGTTCATAAAATATTAATAATATATTAACATTCAGTACACCACTTTTCGGTATACATAGGGCAACAAAGGCGCGCAGTGCGCCGAACCCCCGCCAAAAAGGGCAAAAACGCGCAGACTGCTGTGGTGTGCGGCGGTCTTGGAAATGCCCTTGGTACAGGAAAGGAAACGTTACTTATGAAAATTGGTTTTTGGGAACTTATCGTCATCGTCATCGTGGCGTTTGTGTTCATCGGCCCGGACCAGCTGCCTGTCTACGCAAAGAAGATCGGAAAGATGCTCCGCGAGCTGAAAAAATACACCGGCGCTGCTTCTGAGGAGATCCAGAAAAACGTGGTGGAACCGCTGAACGAGATTCAGGCACCCCTGAAAGAAGCTGTTGCCCCCCTGACCGATATCAAGAAGGATATCGACAGCAGCATGCGGGACGTGACCAAGAGCTTTACCGGCATTGGCAAGACCAGCAAGGAGGAAGCTGCCAAGAAGCTGGCTGAGACCGAGGAGGTCACCGACCTGACCGAGGATGCTGTGGAGGAACTGCCCGAGCAGCCCGCCGAAGCCCCGGCTGAAACTGCCGAGACCGCCCCGGCTGAAACTGCTGAAACTGTGGAGGCTCCCGCTGAAAAGCCGGAGCAGGCCGCTGCCGAGGCCGCACAGCCCGCCGCTGAGCCGGTGGCTGAGCCTGTGCAGGAAGCCCCCGCTGCAGCCGAAGCGGCTGCCGAAGCTGCACCCGCTGAGGAAGCAAAGGTGTAAGCGCCCCTACTTATTTATGGATGCACCCGCGCCCGCGGTTGCCAGATACATTCTGTAATACGCCCGCCACGCGGCGCGGCAAGAAAAAGGAGATATTTATTATGCGTATTGGTACTAATGAACTGCTGATCATTCTGGTTGTCGTTCTGCTGATCTTTGGACCCAAGAACCTGCCGAAGCTGGGCAAGATGTTCGGTAAGACCATCAACGGCTTCAAGAAGGGCATGGAGGACGAGGACGCCGAGCAGTCCGAGGAGACTGTAAAGAAGGCTGATAAGAAGGACGAAGACGAGGAGTAATTGTGGCTACAAACAAAAAGCGCAAAAAGAAAGCCGAAGTCATGGCAGAGGACGGCAGCATGACGCTGACCGGCCATCTGAAAGAACTGCGGAACCGGCTCATCATCTGCGCGGTGGTGTTTGTGGTGGGCGTAGTGGTCTCGCTGGCGTATGCAGACCGTCTGATCGATCTGCTTACCGCCATGGGCCGCGACTATTACCAGTTCGTGTCCATTGCCCCGCAGGAAAAACTGATGCAGTATTTCCGGGTGTCCATTCTGGCCGGTGTGGTGGTAACGGTGCCTGTGGCCTTTTACAACATCTACGCCTTTGCAAAGCCGGGTCTGAAAAAGAGCGAGAGCACCTTTTTCAAGCTGGTCATGCTGCTGGGTCTGATCCTGTTCTGCGTGGGCGTGCTGTTCGCCTATAAGCTCATGATGCCGTTCATGCTGCGGTTCCTCAGCACTGGCATCGAGGGTGCAGAGTACATCCAGACCACCACCAGTATCGAGAGCTACGTCAACCTCTGCCTGACCATGTTCATCATCTTTGGCTGTGTGTTCGAGATGCCGCTGATCACCATCATCCTTTCCAAGATGGGCATCATCAACCCGCAGATCCTCAAGCAGGTGCGCGGCGTGGCCATCGTGGTCATCTTCTTCATCGCCGCTGTGGTCACCCCGCCGGACATCGTGTCCCAGTGCATGGTGGCTTTCCCCATGGTGCTGCTGTATTTCGTCAGCATCTTCCTGAGCGGCATCTTCTATAAGCCGCGCGATACGGATGAGGATGACGAGGAAGAAGAGGAGAGCGAGGACTGATCCCGCTTCTGTTCCGGTTTTCATCAACTGAATCAAACGCCGCTGCACAGCCGTGCAGCGGCGTTTCTTGTTGGCACGGAAACAAAAAGCTGCCGCACAGCTTTGTGCAGCAGCCTATGAGAAAATAAAGGAGAAACGCAGGTTCAAAAAAGATTATTTGCCCAGATGCCAGATATCGCGGTCGTACTCGGCAATGGTGCGGTCAGAGGAGAACATGCCAGCCTTGGCAATGTTCACAAGGCACTTACGCCGCCAGCCCGTGGGGTCGCAGGCGTAATCACTGAGCGCCTGTCCCTTGCGCACAACGTAGGCATTGAAGTCCGGCAGGGTCTGGAACCAGTCCTTATGGATCAGCTCGTCGTGCAGGCGGGTCAGGTTTTCGGCATGACCGGCGGCCAGCATCTCCGGCCCGGTGAGGAAGCTGATGGCGCGGCGGATGTTGGCATCGCCCTCCACCCACTGGGCGGGGTCGTAATCGCCCACGGCGTAGCGGTGGATGACCTGATCGGAGGTCTGGCCGAAGATATAGATGTTCTCCTCGCCCACCTGCTGGCTGATCTCCACGTTGGCTCCATCCATGGTGCCCAGCGTCAGCGCACCGTTCAGCATAAACTTCATGTTGCCGGTGCCGGAGGCCTCCTTGGAGGCAAGGCTGATCTGCTCGGACAGGTCGCAGGCCGGGATCAGCTTTTCGGCGGCGGTGACGTTGTAGTTTTCCACGAACACCACCTGCAGCCACTTGGACACCTCCGGGTCTGCGGCAATGACCTTGGAGAGGGCCAGCAGCGCATGGATGATGTCTTTGGCAATGGTGTAGGCGGGAGCGGCTTTCGCGCCGAAGATGCTCACCAGCGGAGCAGCGGGCAGGTGCCCTGCCTTGATCTCGTAGTACTGGTGGATGAGGTACAACAGGTTGAGCTGCTGGCGCTTGTACTCGTGCAGGCGCTTGGACTGGATATCGAACACTGCATCGGTGTTCACAGTCACCTTCTGGGTGTGCAGCAGCCAGTCTGCCAGTGCCTCCTTGTTGGCCTTTTTCACGGCGGTCAGCTCGCTGAGCACCGTCTCGTCATCGGCAAAGGCCAGCAGTTTTTCCAGCTCGGCGGCGTCCTTGCGGAAACCGGAGCCGATGTGCTTTTCCAGCGTGGCAGTCAGGCGCGGGTCGCACTCCAGCAGCCAGCGGCGGAAGGTGATGCCGTTGGTCTTGTTGTTGAACTTTTCCGGATACAGCTCGTAGAAGCCGTGCAGCTCGGAGTTTTTCAAAATCTCGGTATGCAGCGCCGCCACGCCGTTGGTGGAGTGGGTGAAGTGGATGTCCATGTGTGCCATATGCACCCGGTCGTCCTTGTCGATAATGGCAAGGCTCTCGTCCTCGGTGCGGGTGCGTGCCAGCGCATCCAGCTTTTCAATGATGGGCATCAGCTGCGGCACTACGGCATCCAGATAGGAGCGGGGCCACTTTTCCAGCGCCTCGGCCAGAATGGTGTGGTTGGTATAGGCACAGGTCTTGGTGACGATCTCCACGGCCTCCTCAAACTCGATGCCGCGCGCGCCCAGCAGACGGATCAGCTCCGGGATGACCATGCTGGGGTGGGTGTCGTTGATCTGGATAGCGGCGTAGTCCGCCAGATCATGGAAGTTGCAGCCCCGGGCGGCGCACTCGGCCAGAATGAGCTGTGCACCGGCAGAAACCATCAGGTACTGCTGGTACACCCGCAGACGGCGGCCCGCCTCGTCGGAATCGTCCGGGTAGAGGAAGAGGGTCAGGTTCTTGTCGATAGCGGTCTTGTCGAAGGCAATGCCGTCATGGACGATGCTCTCGTCGATGGTGTCCAGATCGAACAGGTTCAGGGTGTTGGTGCGTCCCTCGTAGCCGGTAACGGCCAGCTTGTACAGCCGGGCGGTGTACTCCTTGCCCGCCAGCTCCACCGGGTAGGTGGTGTCGGTCTTTTCCGCCCAGCTGTGGGCAGTCAGCCACGGGTCGGGCTTTTCGTTCTGCACGCCGTCCTCAAAGGACTGACGGAACAGACCAAAATGGTACCGCAGACCTACGCCGTCGCCGGGCAGGTTCAGCGTTGCCAGAGAGTCAAGGAAGCAGGCAGCCAGGCGCCCCAAGCCGCCGTTGCCCAGAGAGGGCTCCGGCTCTACCTCTTCAATATCGGAAAGGCGCTTTCCGGCAGCAGCCAGCGCAGACCGGGCTTCATCGTACAGCCCCAGATTGATGAGGTTGTTGGACAGCAGCTTGCCAATAAGGAATTCGGCGCTGATATAGTACAGCTTACGCCCAGTGACCGGCTGCACGCGGTCGGCACTCTTCTGCCGCACCAGTTCCAGCAGTGCCAGATACAGCTCCTGATCGGTGCAGTCCGCCAGCAGCTTGCCGGTGATACTCTGTAACGTTTCGGTAAAGCTCATAAAAGCATCCTCCTTTGCTAGGGTGTATCTGAAAAGTAGAAAATTCAGTCTATTTCTTTGTTTTCAGATACACCTTACGGAAAACAGGTTTGACATCTGTACCTCAAGATATACCACATAGAACGATCAAAATCTTGCCTAAAAAGTGCAAACTATGGTACAATCCTATCATCGGAGGTGAGACGATGCAAAATCAGGCTTCTTTGCAGGAGACAAAACAGCACGGGGCCGTGCGCTTTCCGTTCAACCTGTACCCCTGCACCATTCCGGGGGATTTCCAGCAGGTGGCACTGCACTGGCACGAGAGCATGGAGCTGGTCTTTGTCAAACAGGGCATGGGGCTGGTACAGGTGGGCGTGGTGACCTACCTGGCCTACCGGGGGGATATCTTTATTTTTGCCCCGGGCACGCTCCACGCGCTGCGGCAGGCAGAGGGACAGCGCATGGAATACGAAAATATCATCTTTGAGCCAGAGCTGCTGGGCGGTGCGGAGGACCTTTGCGCCGAGAAATATCTGCTACCGCTGCAAAGCGGGCGGCTTTCGCTGCCGGTGCGTCTGACCCCGAACGATTTGTGCTATCTGCAAGCCGCCGCCTGCCTGCGGGAGCTGGAGGATGCCAACCGCGCCAAGCGCCCCGGCTACGAGCTGCTGGTAAAAGGAGCGCTGCTGCGCTTTCTTGCCCTGCTCATTGCGCAGGGCAGACAGTGTCTCTCCACCGAAACCGCCGACACCCAGCGGCTGAAAACCGTGCTGCAATGGCTCTCCGCCCATTATGCCGAGCCGCTCCGGGTAGCCGATGCCGCCGGGGTCTGCTCCTTTAGCGCCAGCCATTTTATGCGCTGGTTCCGGCAGATGACCGGGCAGAGCTTTATTGCCTTTCTGAACGAGTATCGGCTGAACACCGCCGCCGAGGCGCTGCAAACCACCGATGAAACCGTGCTGACCATCGCCTCCCGGTGCGGGTTTGAAAACCTTTCCTATTTTAACCGGGCGTTCAAGGCGCATTTCGGCATGACCCCCCGGGACTACCGGAAAAAATAAGCAAAGCGCTTGACAGTTGCGGCTGTATGGCGTATGATGTGGGCAGCGGCTTTTCCCGGAGCGAAAAGTTAGTCAATTCTAACTATTATTTTATAAGATATTCCTGAAGGAAGGTATAAAAATGATCCAGACGACCGTAGAAGTAGGCGGCATGGCGTGTTCCATGTGCGAAGCCCATATCAATGACGCCGTGCGCAGTGCGTTTCCTGTGGAGAAGGTCTCGTCCTCCCACGCCAAGGGCAAGACCGTGATCCTTTCCAAGGAGCCGCTGGACGAAAACGCGCTCCGCGCCGCCATCGAAGCCACCGGGTACCATGTGGGCACCATCCACAGCGCACCGTATGAAAAGAAGGGGCTGTTCTCCTTTTTCAAAAAGTGATATGTCCCCCGCCGCTGCTAGCTGACTGCAGAGGTACTGCTGTACATCATTCTGCCGCAGGCCCACCGCAACATCATCCCTCAGCTGCATCGTCCGCTCCATGCAGGCGCGGCAGAAGAAGGCCGTGGTCTTTGCCCCGGCAAAGGCTGCGTAAAACTGATCTCTACCAACCATTCTTCTTTTCACCTCTTTTTGTTTTCCACCCACAGAGAAACACCCCCGGCAGCCGCAATGGCCGCCGGGGGTGTTTCTGTATCTTTAGATTTGCACTCGGCTCAGTGGACAAAGCCCACGAACACCGGGCAGAGCACGGCGGTCAGCACACCGGCTACGGCAATGGAAAGGCCGCTCATGGCACCTTCCACATCACCCATCTGCAGCGCCTTGCTGGTGCCCACGGCATGGGCTGCCGTGCCGATGCCCACGCCCTTGGCGATGGGGTCGGTGATGTGGAACAGCTTGCACACGGTCTCGGCCAGCAGTGCGCCCACGATGCCGGTGACGATGACGATGGCACCAGTCAGGGCGGCAATGCCGCCCAGCTCTGCGGCCACGTCCATGCTGATGGCGGTGGTCACCGACTTCGGCAGCAGAGTAGCGTACTGCTCCTGGGTCAGGTCCATTGCCAGCGCCAGTGCAAAGGCGCTGCCCAGACTGACCAGCGTGCCCACCGAGATGCCCGCGATGATGGCGGGCGCGTTCTCCTTGAGCAGATCCAGCTTTTCATACAGCGGGATGGCCAGCGCCACCGTAGCGGGCAGCAGCAGATAGCTTACCGGCGCGGCGCTGGTTTTGTAGTCCCCATAGGGGATATTGCACACCGACAGAAAAACGATGACGAAAATACTGCCCAGCAGCAGCGGGTTAAAGATGGCCTTGCCGGTCACCTTATTGATGAGCACACCCAGCCCAAAGGCTGCCAGCGTAAGCAGCACGCCCCACGCCACCGAGCCGGTCAGAAAATCGTTCAGCAGCTCAGTCATGGTCGGCCTCCTCTTTTTTATTGCGGGCGGTCAGCGCCTGCGTGGTGCGGCCTGCGGCCGCCATCACCAGCACCGTCACCGGCAGAATGGCGATCAGGATGGGCAGCAGCAGCTGTCCCATCTCTGCCCACAGTTCCATAATGCCCGCAGCGGCGGGCACGAACAGCAGCGGAAAAATACCGGTCAGGTAGGTGCCGGTCTCCTTGACCTGCTCCAGCTTTACAAACCCGGTGGTCAGGGCTGCCAGCAGCAGCACCAGACCGTACACACTGGCAGGCACCGGCAGCGGCAGTACCGCGTGCAGCACCTCGCCCAGAAAACAAAACGCGAGAATGCGCCCGAACTGAAAAATATACTTCGTGTCAGAACTCCCCTTTCTGGTCTTATGGTCTTATAACGAACAGACAACGGGCTTTTCGCCCGGAATTTTTTGTCTCACACAAAGTAAAAGTATACCGCGGACTGCCCGCTCCATCAACCGTAAATCTTGCCAAGAAGTTCTGCACCTTTTGCGCAGAACTGTACAAAAAAACGCACCGGTGCAATTCCGGTGCGCAAGGCTCAGATCACATAATCGTTGCCGGCCTGATCCGGCAGGGCAAGGTCTGCCAGTGTGATCTTGCCGAAGTAGTCCGAGATCAAATCGTTGAGCCCCTTCCACATCTCGTAGGTGCGGCAGTTGGCCATCCGGGCGCAGGCAGAAGCGCCGGGGGTCAGGCAGCTTACCGGGGCAAGACTGCCCTCGGTGAGCATCAAGATCTCGCTTACCGTGTACTGATCCGGGCTGCGGGTCAGCCGGTAGCCGCCGCCCTTGCCGCGCAGCCCCTCCAGAAAGCCGTTCTGCACCAGCACCTTGAGGATGTTCTCCAGATACTTTTCCGAGATCTCCTGCCGGGCGGCAACTTCCTTTAAGGGAACATATTTTTCAGACTGATGCTCCGCGAGGTCGATCATCACCCGCAGCGCATAGCGTCCTTTGGTCGAAACGATCATGATCCGTACTTCCTTCCGGTTAAATTTTATTATAACCCATTATACAACAGGGTAAGTCACTTTTCAATCCCACTTTTTTCAAAAAACCCCTTGACAAGCAGGGAAAACAGGGCTATAATGCCATCAAACCCACAAACAATGTTGGTTTAAAGGTTTAGAGGGAATCACAGCCGGGCACACCGGCACAAGACAGGGTCCTGCACCCCGTAACGATATCAGAAAGAGGGACAAGTATTATGAGCAAGATCTATACCGCCGCAGATCAGTTGATCGGTCACACCCCGCTGCTGGAGCTCAGCCATATTGAAAAGGAAGAGCAGCTGCCCGCCCACGTTATCGCCAAGCTGGAGTACTTCAACCCCGCCGGTTCTGTGAAGGATCGCATTGCCAAAAAGATGATCGACGATGCCGAGGCCAAGGGCCTGCTGAAGGAAGGCTCCGTCATCATCGAGCCCACCTCCGGCAACACCGGCATCGGTCTGGCTGCCGTGGCAGCTGCCAAGGGCTACCGCATCATCATCGTAATGCCCGAGACCATGAGTGTGGAGCGCCGCCAGCTGATGAAGGCCTACGGCGCTGAGCTGGTGCTGAGCGAGGGTGCCAAGGGCATGAAGGGTGCCATTGCCAAGGCCGATGAGCTGGCAAAGGAGATCCCCAATTCCTTCATCCCCGGCCAGTTCGTGAACCCTGCCAACCCGCAGGCACACATCGAGACCACCGGCCCCGAGATCTGGGAGGACACCGATGGTAAGGTGGATATCTTTGTGGCAGGCGTTGGCACCGGCGGCACCGTGACCGGCGTTGGCAAGTACCTCAAGAGCAAGAACCCCGCCGTCAAGGTGGTGGCTGTTGAACCCGCTTCCTCCCCTGTGCTGAGCAAGGGCACTGCCGGTGCACACAAAATCCAGGGCATCGGCGCAGGCTTTGTGCCGGACGTGCTGGACACCACCGTCTATGACGAGATCATCGCCGTGGAGAACGACGACGCCTTTGCCACCGGCCGTCTGATCGGTCACAAGGAAGGCGTGCTGGTGGGTATTTCCTCCGGTGCTGCCGTCTGGGCTGCCATCCAGTTGGCAAAACGCCCGGAGAACGCCGGCAAGAACATCGTTGTTCTGCTGCCCGATACCGGCGACCGCTACCTGTCCACCCCGCTGTTTGCGGAATAATTCCAAAAACTCTCCTCTCCCGCTCTGCACCCCGCAGGGCGGGAGTTTTTGTTTGGAAGCTGGACGATTTGAATGCGCTCCGCTTTGCTCTGCGCATAGTCAGCGGAATAATTATTTTATTTGTAGTTTCGAAACGCCTGCGGGCGTTTCGAAACTACTTTTTCACAGGAGGGGTCGTGGCCGGGAGCGGCATTTGCTGCGCCGCTTTCTGCGAAGGCGCGGCGCTGCCGGCGTGCCCGCTCCCCCTTGGGGGAGCTGTCGCGCAGCGACTGAGGGGCTTCAAATCGGCGGAGCCGGAAAAAACGGTTAAAAGATCTTCACGCCGAACAGGCGTGAATCTTCAGTTTTTTCCGGTGTAGCCCTCTGCTTTGGGGTTAAAAGGGGCGAGCAGCCCCTTTTTCGTGGCTCCAGCGCGTCGAAATCGCTGGCACTTTTCTGGTTCTCTTTTGGTGTCAAAAGAGAACATCCCCCGTCCCCTCCCCTTTTCCCTCACGCAATTTTATGCTACAATACCGGTAACAAAAACGTTTGGAGAAACGCCCATGCTTTATTATGCTGCCCCCATGGAGGGGTTCACAGACCGGGTCTGGCGGCAGACCCATCAGAAATGGTTCGGCGCACAAGGCGCTGCCGACCGCTATTACGCGCCGTTTATCTCCCCGCCGGAGAACCGGGTGCTCATTAAAAAGAAGATGGCAGAGCTTGCCCCGGAGGCAAACCCGGGTGCGCCGGTCATCCCGCAATTGCTGGCGAAGGACGGCGAACTGGCTGCATGGATGATCGGGCAGCTGCGGGCGCTGGGCTATACCGAGGTGAACCTGAATCTGGGCTGTCCCGCCGGGACGGTGACTGCCAAGGGCAAGGGCTCCGGGATGCTGCGGGACCTTGCCAAGGTGGACGCCTTTCTGGACGGGGTGTTCTCCCGCACCGAGGGGCCTGTCTCAGTCAAGACCCGGCTAGGCGTGGAAAAGCCGGAGGAGTTTGCCGCCATTCTGGAAATTTATAGCCGCTACCCCATCTCGGAGCTGACCATCCATCCCCGGGTGATGCGGCAGCAGTATCGCGGACAAGCCGACCGCGCCGCCTTTGCCGCTGCGCTGCCCCGGTGCACCATGCCGGTGTGCTACAACGGCGATGTGACCACCGCTGCCCAGCTTCACGCGCTGGAAGAGGAGTTTCCCGCCCTGTCCGGCATCATGGTAGGGCGCGGGCTCATCGCAGACCCGGCGCTCTTCCGCAAAGCGCGGGGCGGTGCACCCGCCACCAAGGAGGAGCTGCGGGGCTACCTGACCGACCTGTACCACGGCTACACTGAACTGTTTGGCAGCGCGGGCTGCGCCATCAGCCGGATGAAGGGGCACTGGTTCTACCTCATCCGCTGCTTTGCCGGGGCGGAAAAGCTGGAAAAGCAGCTGAAAAAGCTGCGGGAGCCGTGGGAGTACGAGGTGGTGGTGAACCAGATCTTCACCCTGCCGCTGGTGGAAAACGATTAAAATGGTCACACAAAAAAGCCCGCCGTCTTGCAAGACAGCGGGGCTGAAAAGGACCGTATTACACGTTGAGGTAGCTGCGCAGCATAGCCTGCAGCAGATCGTCACGATCCACCTTGCGGATCATGGCACGGGCATTCTTATAGGTCGTAATGTAGGTAGGGTCTTCGGACAAAATGTAGCCCACCAGCTGATTGACCGGGTTATAGCCTTTTTCCTTCAAAGCATCGTACACCTGTTGTACGATCTCGTGGATCTCATAGTCCTTTTTATCGTGGATGGAGAAAATCGCGGTTGCGTCTCCCACGCAATACACCCCCTTCGGTTGAAACTAGTCTCATTGTACACGAAATGCGCCGAAACTTCAAGATAATTACGCCGGATTTGCACATCCTGTACAAAATTTCCAGCATTGTTCCGGCAAGATGAACGATGTCCGGGCGGCATTCTGCCCGCGAAAGGAGCCTTTGTATGCTTTACGGCATCGGCTGCGACCTGTGCAGCCTTTCCCATCTGGAAAAAAGCCTTTCCTCTGCCCACGCAGCGACCTTTGTGCGCCGGGTGTATGGCCCGGCCGAGCAGGCAGCGCTGGGGCTTTTGGAAGCGTCCCCTGCACCGCTGAACGCCCACCGCCTTGCCAGCGCCGCCGCAGATTTTGCCGCCAAGGAGGCCTTTCTCAAGGCGGCGGGCACCGGCCTGCGGGAACCCTTTTCTCTATGTGAGATCGAGGCCGTCCGGCAGGAAAACGGTGCTCCGGCCTACCGCTTCAGCGGGCAGACCGCCGCATGGGTGGCGCAGCACCGGCTGCGGGCCCGGCTCTCTTTAAGCCACGAGGGCGGCATGGCGCTGGCCTTCTGCACGCTGGAAGAGGAAAACTGACCGTCCCTTGTGCATACAATGGAATATCGCCTCCGCACTGCATAAGCCGCACCCTGCCTGCGCATACTGAGAGCAGACAGGATGCGCCGGACGCATCACATAGCGGGGCACATCCTCCAGACAAACAGGAGGGAGATTCCATGGAGGTACACAGAGGAGAAGTTTTCTATGCCGATCTTTCGCCGGTGGTGGGCTCGGAGCAGGGCGGTGTGCGCCCGGTGCTGATCGTACAGAACGAGATCGGCAACCGGCACAGCCCCACTGTGATCGCGGCAGCCATTACATCCCGGCTGGACAAGACCCGCCTGCCCACCCACATCAACATCCGGGCGGTGGACACCGGCCTTGCCAAAGACAGCGTGGTGCTGCTGGAGCAGATCCGCACGCTGGATAAGCACCGCCTGCGGGAGCGCGCCGGGCAGATCACCGCCGCCGACCAGAAGCGGGTGGATCAGGCGCTGGACGTAAGCCTTGGGCTGAGCTCGTACTGAAATTTTATTTATAAAGCAGAGACACCGGAGCGTCTGCGGACGCTCCGGTGTCTCTATTTTTTAGTATTACTCGATCAGACCATTGAGCAGGGTCAGGCACTTGCGGCTGTGCAGCTTGCGGATGGCCTTGGCTTCGATCTGGCGCACACGCTCACGGGTGACGCCGAAGTCGCGGCCGACCTCTTCCAGCGTGCGGGGACGGCCATCATCCAGACCAAAGCGCAGGCGGATGACCTTTTCCTCGCGGGGGGTCAGGCTCTTGAGTGCCAGATTGATCTGCTGTGCCACCATGGCGCGGTCAGCTGCCTTGCCGGGTGCCTCGGCGTTTTCGTCCGCGACGAAATCGCCCAGAGAGGAATCCTCTTCCTCACCCACGGGGCTTTCCAGGCTTGCAGGCTCCTGTGCCATGCGCTGGATCTCGCGCACGCGCTCCACGCTCATGTCCATGGCCTTTGCCAGCTCTTCCGGGGTGGGCTCGTGACCGTTCTGGTACACCAGCTGGTTGGTGGCCTGACGCATCCGGTTGATGGTCTCCACCATGTGTACCGGGATGCGGATGGTGCGGGCCTGATCCGCGATGGCGCGGGTGATGGCCTGACGGATCCACCAGGTAGCATAGGTGGAGAAGCGGAAGCCGCGGTCGCAGTCGAATTTCTCGGCGGCCTTGATCAGGCCGATGTTGCCCTCCTGAATGAGGTCAAGGAAGGCCAGATTATGACCGACATGCTTCTTGGCGATGGACACCACCAGACGCAGGTTCGCCTCACTCAGGCTGCGGCGGGCGTTCAGGCCGTCGCGGCGGGTCTTGAGCAGTTCCTGACGGCGCTCCTCGCTCAGGGGGCCGTTCTCCACAGCCTCCATGGCCTTTTCCTCGTCTGCCTTTTCCTCGGCATCCTCGGCAGACTTTTCGCCGTCCTCGTCCAGATCCTCGGTGTAGCTGCGGCTGTTCTCGTCCTCCTCAAAGGAGAAGCGGGCGCTGTTCTTCTTGATGTACTCCGGTGCGCCGTACTTCTGGCGGTCTGCCTGCAAAATGTGTGCAGCCTCGGCACCGGCATGGATGCGGCGGCTCAGCTCCACCTCCTGCTCGGCGCTCAGCAGCGGGATCTGACCGATCTGCTTGAGGTAGTTCTTCACCGGGTCGTCCAGCAGCTCATCCATGGCAGCCTTCAGGTCTGCCGGGTTCTCCTCGGCATCCTCTTCGTTTTCATCGGCAAGGCCCATGTCATCGTTGTTGTTCTCGGCGTTCTCCACCTCAGCAATGATGCTGTCCACGTCCAGACTCGGCTCGTTCTCTTCCTCCAGGACCTTAATGCCGCGCTCCTCCAGCAGGGTGTAGAGGGTGTCTACATCCATGCGGCATTGTGCCGCCAGCGCCTTGGCCTCCTGTGCAGAGAGGGTGCCCTCGCCCTTAGTCAACAGTTCCTTCAAAGTCATGCCCATTTTTTCTCTCCTTCCCACTCCGGGGAATTTCCTGTAATATTGCCCTGTGCATCAGATCACAAGGCCGCCGTTCACCCCGAACACCTGTCCGGTGATGTATCCGGCATCCTCGCCGGCCAAAAAGACCAGCAGCTTTGCAACTTCTTCCGGGGTGCCAAGCCGACCCACAGGGGTCTCCTCGGCCAGCGCCGCCTTGTCCTCGGCGGTAAAAGCCGCCATCATGTCAGTCTCGATGACCCCGGGCGCTACGCAGTTCACCGTAATGCCGCTGGGGCCCTCTTCCTTCGCCAGTGCCTTGGTCAGGCCGATGAGCCCGGCCTTCGCGGCGGAATAGTGCACCTCGCAGCTGCCGCCGGTCTGGCCCCACATACTGCTCACGGTCAGAATGCGGCCCTGCTTGCGGCGGATCATGCCGGGCAATGCCAGCTGGCACAGGTGGAACGCGCCGCTCAGGTTCACGTCCAGCATCCGCTGCCACTCCTCCGGGGTGATGTCGGTAAACAGCTTCTGCTGCGCGATGCCGGCGTTGCACACCAACACATCCACCCTGCCCATGGCCTGCTCCACTGCGTGGAACGCCAGCTCACAGCTGGCGCGGCTGGCTACATCGCACTGGATGGCGATGCACCCGGGCAGCTGCTGTTCCAGCGCAGCGGCAGCAGCTGCGTTCTGGTGGTAGAGCACCGCCACCTGATACCCTGCTGCCGCAAAGGCGCGGGCAGCGGCAGCACCGATGCCCCGGTCGCCGCCGGAGATCAGCACCCGGCGCGCCGCAGCGGGTGCGGCAGGGGCAGGCCGCTCTTTTACAGGCTGCGGCGCAGGCGCTTCGGGCAGCTCCACCGCAGGCGGCTCTGCGGGCTTTTCCAGCGTGATCACCCGGGTGGGTTCGTCCACCGCAGGCGCTGCCGTTTTTCCCAGCGTCATGATGCGGGTAGGTTCATCCACCACCGGTTCCACCGGCGCAGCCGGCTTTGCAGCCGGTGCGGCAAGGGGCTCCGGTGCGCTCTCTTCCTCCGGCACTTGAAAGGTCAGTTCAAACTCGTCCTCGTACAAGAGTATATCCCTCCTGTTCGGTATTCTCGGCCGGGCGCAGTGCCCCAGCCGGAAAAACCCTGTGCCCATCCCCAGACAGTGCAGCGTTCCGTTTATGTGTCCGGCAAAGGTCCGGTGCTTTGGCGTGCCTGCCTGCAGTTGCGATGGGTTTCGACAAGATTCCATTGAATAATATACCACAATCCAGCCCAAAAAGAAAGTGGGAACTGCAATTTTTTACGCAGTTCCCACTATTTTTCCTTATTTTCCCCTGTTTTCGGGCACCGGGGGCTTCCAGCGGGGTCTGCCCGCCCGCTTTTCCCGCAGGGAAACAAAAAACGCCTGCAAAAGCTGCTGCGCCTCGGCCTCCCGCAGCCCCTTTTCCACTACCGGATGGTGGTTGAAGGGCAGCGCGAACAGGTCGGTCACCGAGCCGCAGCACCCGGCCTTGGTGTCGGCAGCACCGTACACCACCCGGCGCAGACGGCTGTTGATGATGCCGCCCGCGCACATGGGGCAGGGCTCTAAGGTGACGAACAGTTCGCACTCCCACAGCCGCCAGCCGCCCAGCGCCTTGCAGGCAGCGTCAATGGCCAGCAGCTCCGCGTGGTGCAAGGCGTTTTTCTCGGTCTCCCGGGTGTTGTGCGCCGTAGCCACCACCTCGCCGTGCCGCGCCACCACCGCACCCACCGGCACCTCGCCCAAGGCGGCGGCTTTGGCGGCTTCTTCCAGCGCAAGACCCATCAGTTCAAAATCGGTCATGTATCCCATCCTCTCATCCCATCGCCAGTACCAGCAGATTGTTTGCACTGTGCAGCAGCATCCCCGGCCAGAGATGTCCGGTGCGGTCTGCCAGCCACCCCAGACCCAGCCCGCACACCAGCGCATAGACCATGGCAGCGATGCTGCCGTGCTGCAAGGCGAACAGCACCGCCTGCAAAAGAATAGCCTGTCCCCTGCCCAGCGGCTGCGCCCGGCGCTGCACCGCCCCCCGGAACACCCCTTCCTCCGCCAGCGGAGCCAGCAGGCAGACCCGGAAAAACCGCGCCGCGCCGCCGGGCGGCACGGGCAGCAGCACCGCCAGCGCCTTGCCCGCCAGCAGATACCCCACCGCCCAGCCAAAGGCCGAAAGCAGTGCGGCGGTGCGGGGGTTCAGCTTGTGCATGGTCGGTCTCCTCCTGCTATGGTTCGTTCCCGGTTATAGTACCATATCTGCCGCCGGGTGCGCAAGGTTTGGGCGTTCTGTCGCGGCAAATTTATGCAAATCATTGACACATCGCCCTAAATGGTGGTATAATGATTTCCAACCTTTTTGATGAAAGCGTTGTATATGCTGTATTTTACCGGTAGACCGGAGGTATTATTATGATCCGTATCCTCACCGATTCCGCGTGCGATATTCTGCCCGCCGAGGCGCAGCAGCTGGGCGTGACCGTGATCCCCCTGAACGTGACGCTGGAGGACGGCACCGTCCTGCGGGACGGCATCGACATGACCCCCAGCGAATACTATACCCATCTGGCAGCCTGCCGCAAGCTGCCCACCACCAGCCAGCCCAGCCCGGAGCAGTTCGAGCGGCTGTATCTGGACGCTGCTGCCGCCGGAGACGAAGTGCTGGGCATCTTTTTGTCCGATGCGCTGTCCGGCACCGGCCAGTGCGCCAGACTTGCTGCCGACCTTGCCAACGTGGATAATGTGGTGTTCGTGAACACCGAGAACGTCTGTCTGGGGCAGTCCTTGCTGGTGCGGCTGGCTGTGCAGCTGCGGGACGCCGGTAAGACGATCACCCAGATCGCCGCCGATCTGGAAAAGGCCAAGCAGCACCTGCATTTGGTAGCTGCCGTGGACGATCTGAAGTACCTGCGCAAGGGCGGCAGACTGTCCGCCGCCGCAGCTGTGGCGGGCGGTATGCTGGGCATCAAGCCCATTCTCGCCGTCATAGAGGGCAAGGTGGCGCTGGCCGGTAAGGCGCGCGGTCTGCCCGGCGTGTATGTGGCGCTGTTCAAAAAGATCGACGAGATGGGCGGTATCCACCCGGGCTACACCCCGCTGCTGGGCTACACCGTCAACCACCGGGAGCTGCAGCCGCTGCTGACCTACCTGCAGGACAACCTGCATCTGGACGCACCGCTGGTGCGCCAGATCGGCTGCGTCATCGGCACCCACACCGGCCCCGGCGCATTCGGCATCGCGTTCTTTGATAAAGAGCTGACGCTGGAATAAAACCTATGAAAGCTAAAACAAGCCGGACATCCTGCGGGCTGCCCGGCTTTGTTTTTACCCGTGAAAAAGTAGTTCCGAAAAGGCTGCGGTTGCGCAGCAATGAAAGCCCCAGTGGGGCTTTCGAGTAGCGGAGTGGTCTGCGTTAGCAGATGGAGGGGCTTTGCCCCGCCAAACTCCGCAGGCGTTTCGGAACTACAAATAAAATATTCTTTCCGCTGATTATGGCCAGAGCAAAGCGGAGGCCATTCCAAATCGTCCTGTCCTTACAGCACCGCGTCCGAGATCAGCTTGCCCAGCAGCAGAATCAGCACCACCAGCATCATGGGGCGGATGAAGCGGGCACCCTTTTTCAGCGCGAAGTGCGAGCCCAGCAGGTTGCCCAGAATGTTGCTGACGGCGCAGGGGATGCCGATGTGGAACACCACCAGACCGTTCATCAGGTAGGTGAACAGGCTGGCGTAGTTGCTGGCCAGATTGAGCACCTTGCCGTTGCCGTTGGCGGTGCGCAGGTCAAAGCCCATCAGGGTGGTAAAGGCAATGATGGCAAAGGTACCGGTGCCCGGGCCCATAACGCCGTCGTACAGGCCGATGCCAAGGCCGATGGCCAGCGCCAGCAAAATCTTTTTCAGATCCAGCGCACCGTCGTCCCGGTTCTCGTCCGGCAGGTTGCGCTGCCACAGAATGATGACCGCTGCCACCGGCAGGATGATGAACATCATGGTGCGCAGCATCTCATCGCTGAGCAGCAGCACGATGTGCGCGCCCAGCGCACTGCCTGCAAAGCTGCCGATGGCTGCAAGAACCCCCACCTTCACGTTCATGGCACCGCTTTTGAAAAAGCTTGCCGTGGCAAAGGTGGTGCCGCAAGCGGCGCTGAACTTGTTGGTGGCATAGGTGTAGTGGGGCGGCAGCCCGGCAAACAGATAGGCAGGCAGACTGATCAGCCCGCCGCCGCCGGCTGCCGAATCCACAAAACCTGCAAAGCCGGTCATCAGCATGAGAAACGCCATCATCCACGGCGAGATCGTGATACCCATTGTTATAATTCCTCTTATCTTTCCAAGTCGTTTGTTCTTTTTCAGGGGGACGCGCGCCTCAGACCATATAAAACCTCCCCTCGCAGGGCAATACACAGCCCGGGATACCTGCACACAGCAGGGCATCTCCGGGCACTTTTTTGCAATTTTTTGACTTGATATTACAGATTGTTTTTAAAGAAGCGGTATGCATTGCGCCAGTAGATGGCCTCTACCTCGTCCTCGGTAAAGCCCTCGCGGCGCAGTGCCTCGGCCAGCAGCGGCATATCTGCCGCCGTTTCCAGCTCGTGCTGGCCGCCGATGCCGTCAAAATCGCTGCCAAGGCTGATGACCTCAATGCCGCCCACCTGCTTGAAGTGTGCCGCGTGCTTTGCCAGCCGTTCCACCGTGCTGCGGCAAAGCTTGGGGTGTGCCGAGTCTGCGTCCACAAAGGAAGCGCAGTAGTTCAGCCCTGCAATGCCACCCTTTTCTGCCAGTGCGCGGATCATCTCATCGGTCAGGTTGCGGTTGTGGGGCGACAGGGCACGGCAGTTGGAATGGCTTGCCGCAAAGGGGCGGGTGCTGTGGTTTGCGATGTCCCAGAAGCCCTTATCGGAAAGGTGGCTCACGTCTGCGGTGATGTGCAGCTTTTCCATCTCTTCCAAAAAGGCAAAGCCTTGCTCAGTCAGACCGGTCTCGGTGTTGGCCACCAGCGGCCCGCCGGGGTTTGCGTTGGGGGCTGCCAGCTCGTTGGGGTAGTTCCATGTCAGGGTCATCATGCGCACGCCCAGCTCCTGCAGCCGCCGCAGCACGCCCAGACTGCCCTTGCAGCAGCCGCCCTCTTCCACCGTCAGCATGGCGCTGAGTTTGCCCTCGGCGCGGTTGCGCTCAAGGTCGGCGGCGGTGTACACCGGAGCGATCTTTTCCGGGTAAGCGGCCATGAGCCGCTTGAAGATGTCGATCTCCTCCAGCACGCTCACCAGCGGGTCGGCTCCGGGTGCGGGGTCGGCCAGATCCACATAGGCCGCAAAGCATTGCAGCAGATAATCCCCCTGCTGCAATTTTTCAAGGTCGATATGCAGATCGTTGTGCAAAAAGCTTTTGGGTGCGCCCGCCTTTTCGGCGCGGCGCAGTTCGTACAGGGTATCGCAATGCAGATCCCAAACCTTCATGATGGATACACTCCTTTATGCTTCTTCTCCCAGCAGCTGCAGCAGCTGTTCGGGGTTCATGGACAAAATCGCGCCGTCTGCCCCGCCGGTAACGGTGTCGGCCAGCGACTGCTTGGCCTGCTGCAGTTCCACGATCTTTTCCTCAATGGTGTCCTGTGCGATCAGCCGGTACACCTGCACCGGGTTGCGCTGACCGATACGGTAGGCGCGGTCGGTGGCCTGATTCTGCGCGGCAAGGTTCCACCACGGGTCGTAGTGGATGACGATATCGGCGGCGGTCAGGTTGAGACCTGTGCCGCCCGCCCGCAGCGAGATCAGAAAGACGTCCGCCTCGCCCTGATTGAACCGGCGCACCTGCTCGGCACGCACCGGCTTCGGGGTAGAGCCTTGCAGGGTGAAGTGGCTCACCCCGGCCTCGTCCAGCCGCTTTGCCAGCAGTTCCAGCATGGAGGTGAACTGGCTGAACAGCAGAATGCGGTGCCCGCCCGCCACCGCCTCGGTGACAAGCTCCAGACAGGCTTCCAGCTTGGCGCTGCTGCCGGTCCAGTTGTCCGCCACAAGGCGCGGGTCGCAGCAGATCTCCCGCAGCCGCATCAGCACGGCAAACACGGTCATCTTGTCCTCCGGCTTTGCCGCCCGCAGTTTCTCCCGGGCGTCCACCACCGCTGCCAGATACAGCTTGCGCTGCTCGGTCTCCAACTCAACGCGGCGCACATTTTCCGTTTTGGGCGGCAGCTCCCGCAGCACCTCGGACTTCATGCGCCGCAGGATGAAGGGCCCGGTGAACTGGTTCAGCCGCCGCACGGCGTTGGCATCCTCGTCCTGCACGATGGGCTTTTCAAACCGGGCGCAGAAGGTCTTGTAGGGGGGCAGATACCCCGGCATCAAAAAGGAGAAGATGCTCCACAATTCGCCCAAGCGGTTCTCCACCGGGGTGCCGGTCAGGGCAAAGCGCACCCGGCTGTTCACCCGGCACACCGCCTTGTATTTCTGGGTGGTGTGGTTTTTGATGGCCTGCGCTTCGTCCAGAATGCAGGCGTAAAAGCTTTGCCCGGCATACAGTTTTTCGTCCCGGCGCAGCAGGTCGTAGCTGGTGATGACGATGTCCGCCTGCGCCCACCCATCGACCAGTGCGGCGCGGTGGGCGGCATCGCCGTCCATAGCAACGCTTTGCAGCTGCGGGGTGAACTTCTGGCATTCCTCCTGCCAGTTCAGCACCAGCGACGCCGGGCAGACGATGAGGCTGGGCAGCTGCTGCCCGCCCTCCTTCATGGCCAGCAGGTAGCTGAGCACCTGCACGGTCTTGCCCAGACCCATATCGTCCGCCAGAATGCCGCCCATGCCGTAGCCATCCAGTGTGCGCAGCCAGCGGTAGCCGTCCCGCTGGTATTTGCGCAGGGTCTTTTGCAGCGAGAGCGGCGGGGTATATTCGCTGTCCCGCACGGCGTGGAAGCTGCGGCTGATGCGGCGAAAGGCATCGTCCCGGTCGAACCGCAGACCGTTCTGCCCCGAAAGCGCCCAGTCCAGCGTAGGGGCGCGGTAGAGCGGCAGGGCGGCGTGGCCGTCCTTCAGCTTTGCGCCGGAAAGTTCCAGTGTGTCGTTCAGCTCGTCCAGCCCTTCCAGACTGTCGTCCAGCCGCAGCAGACTGCCGTCCCGCAGGCGGTGGTAGCGTTTTTTCTGGTGCAGGGACTGCAAAAGTTCCCGCAGTTCCTCCACCGGGAAGGCGCCGGTGTCCACTTCCAAGTCCAGCACACTGCCGTGCACAGATACCCCTACCGAGATCTTAGGCGGGGCGGCCTGTAAGTTGCGGAAGGCATCGGTCTGGTACACCTCGCCCATGGCCAGCAGGGCGGGAATGCCCTCTTCCAGCAATTGGAAAAGCGCCTCCTCCCCGGAAATGCTGTAATGCCCCGGCTTGCCGGTCTCGGGCTCCAGATAGGTCTCCAGCAGGCGCTTTGCCCGGTTCTCGGTGCGGGCATCCCGCAAAAGGTCGGGCGGCACCGGCTCGCCGGGGGCTACCCGGTCCTCTCCGTACAGAAAGACCGGGTACGCCGTGACGGTAAGCCCCCGGTCAGCATCCAGATAAAACTGCACCACCGGTTCCAGCGGGATCTGGTTCAGCAGCAGCCGGTCGGGGTCCACGATGTTGACCCGGTTGCCCAGCTCCGGCAGCACATAGCTGCAAAAGGCGGCGGCATCCGCGCTGGTAAAGAACAAACTGCGCCCGCCAAAGGTGTCCAGTACCGGCAGCACCCGGCGGCATTCCTCCCGCTGCATCCGCCAGAGGGTGGTTTCGCCCAGCAGATAGGCATAGTCCAGCCCCTGCACCCCGCGGAGCGCCGGGGTACAGCTCAGCTGCACGCCACCCTTGCGGCGCTCCACCTTCAGGCTGATGACTGGCAGACCCTCTTTAAGGGTATAGCCGCCCACAACGCCCTCGGCAGCGTAAAGCTCCACAAGGGCATCCAGCCCCTCGCCGGTCAGCGGCAGACCGCCCGCCGAGCCTTTGTCCCAGCCGGAGCGCATGGTACCCTCGGCTTCAAATTCCTGCCGGGCGCTCACCTGACTGCGCAGCAGCCGCAGCAATTGCTGCGCATCCGGGGCAAAAGCGTCCCACCGGTGTACGAAGGCCAGCGATTTCCCATAGCTGACGCTTTCGCCCCGCTCGATCGCATCCAGAAACTGCGGAATGCTTTTTACCAGATACTGCCGCCCGCCGATGCCGTCCGAGACCCGCAGCCGCAGCCAGATACGGTCATTGTGCGGCGTAAGCTCCGGTTCCAGCAGAGCAAAGCCGGTGCGCTGGGCGGCGTTCTGGGGCTGGGGCTGCGCATCCTCCCGCTGGTAGCGCTTCAGCAGCAGCTGGGCCTCATAGTCGGTCTCCGGCTCCTCGCCCCGCCACTTGCGGCCGAACAGCATATCCAGCCCGGCGCTGTAACTGTCCTTGCGGGGTTCGGTGCTCAAGCCTGCAACGCCGCGCTGCACCCCGGGGATGCTCTCCGGCTTTTTTTCCGGGGCAGGCGGGTTCTTTTCCGCGTCCTGCAGCAGCAGCGCGCCGATATGCTTGCAGTAGGTGCCGTCGCCATTTTGATTATAGGGGCAGTCGCAGGAGGCGCTGACAAAGCTGCCGTTTTCCCGCAGCCAGACCTGCGTATAATAGCAGTCCGGCCCGCTGCCCTGCACCAGCGCTGTCAGGTGCCGCACCCCGTCCTCGTTGGTGGTGCAGCTGCTTTGCAGGATACGCTTGCGGTACTTCTGTGCCCGCTCAAAGATGCTTTTGCCCAGCAATGCGCGGATCTCCTGTGCGTCCATGTGGTCTCCCTCCCCTGTGCTGTCGCGGTTCCGGTCTATTCTATAAGAATACCGCGTTCCACCCCGGGATGCAAGGGCAGAAGGGTAAAAAACGTTTAGAAAGCGCAGGGCGGGACGATTTTGAATGGCCTCCGCTTTGCTTTGGCCATTTTCAGCGGAAGAATTATTTTGATTTACAATTTCGAAACGCCTGCGGGCGTTTCGAAATTGCTTTTTCACAGGAGGGGTCGTAGAGGGAAACGGCATTTGCAGTGCCTGTTTCCTGCGGAAACATCCGCACTGCGGGGTTGCTTCTTGGCTCTCAACAGGTCAAAGAAAAAGCACCCGCAAACGCCTTCGGGTGCCAACGCACAGACAGGAAGGGTTGCAGGTGCCTTCTTTGTTTTAGGAAACTCCGCGCTTGCGGGTCTTGAGGTGGTACATTTCCTGATCGGCTTTATCGATCAGGTCGTGCACGGTGGCGATGTCCGGCTCAAGGCGGGCGCAGCCGATGCTGATCTCGATCTGGTAGGGCTTGCCGGAGGCGGCGTTGGCTGCGTCCAGCTCCCGCTGGATGGAGACGATCAGGGTGCGCACCTCCACGCTGTTGCAGCCGCAGGCGATGCAGAATTCATCGCCGCCGTAGCGCGCCAGCACGCCGTTGTAGTTGGCGCACACCTTTTTCAAAATGCCCGCCAGCAGCACCAGCGCGGCGTCGCCCTCCAGGTGGCCGTACTCATCGTTGATGTGCTTGAAGTGATCCATGTCCATCATGAGGAAGTGCAGCGAGCGGTTGGGGTGGCGGCGGTAGTAGGGCAGTTCGCTTTCCAGATACCGCAGCGCCACGATGCGGTTGCTGACGCCGGTCAGGGTGTCCACCGTGAACTTGGTCTGCAACACCAGCACATACACGCACACCAGCCCCAGCGTAATGCCGCAGCACAGCAGCCCGCGCCCGGGCAGCCAGCCTTGCAGCAAAAAGCCTGCCGCCGGCGCAAGCGCGAGCAGCAGCAGGGTCTTCAGTTCCTCTTTGGGTGTTTCCTGCTTCCAGTTGCTCAGCGTCCAGCTGCAGCGGAGAAAGGCCGCCGCCAGATAGGCAAGCCCCACCAGCTTCGCCCCCCAGAACAGGGTGCTGCCCCGCAGCCCCTCTGCATCCAGATAGCAGAAGCCGTTTTCGTCCCGCGCTGTCAGCAGCGCCAGCAAAAGCAACGCCACCGGTGCGGCGCTGAGCGCCAGCCTGCGGCCGTCCTCCATCCATGTACGCCCCAGCTCTGCCTCCACATACAAAAACACCAGCTGGCAGCAGCACGCCGCCAGCAGATAAAACAGAATACTGCCCCCGGCGTTCAGCCGGTAGGTCAGGGGGATGCCCAGATCCTGCCACGCGCCCAGCTGCGCCAGCGCACTGCCATGATCTACGATCGTCAGCGCCCCGGCAGACCACAGCAGCGCCGTGAACAGCCGCCCGGGCAGGCTTTTATCCCGCATTTTCTGCTGCGCCCGCAGCAAGACCGCCAGCGTGACCAGACAGACCGCACTGACCTGAGTATGGGCAATCGCATCCATGCCGCAACGCTCTCCTTTACCCTAGGGCGGCTTTGCGCCGTCCCGCACCTTTTTCGCTCTTCCAACGTTCCTTTTCCGCACAGATTTATTGTACCAAATCCGTAACAGATATGCAACACAAACCGAAAATTTCATACAAAAAAAAGACACCGGAACGTCTTTCGGCGTTCCGGTGTCTCTTGGAATCATATCACTTTGCCTGCGGATGGGCGGCGTCGTTGCGCAGGGCGCTTTCGCGGATCTTTTCCAGCGTCTGCTCGCTGAGGATGTGCTCTGCCTTGCAGGCGTCCTCGGCGGCGGTCTGCTCGTCCACGCCCAGCTGCACAAAGAAGTGGGTCAGCAGTTGGTGGCGGCTGTAAATGCGCTGAGCGATCTCCAGCCCGGGCTCCAGCAGGGTCAGGTTGCCTTCGCCGTCCACCGCGATATAGCCGTTCTCCCGCAGCTTTTTCATGGCGATGCTCACGCTGGCTTTGGTAAAGCCCAGCTCATTGACTACGTCAATGGAGCGCACTTTGCCCATACGCTGGCTCAGCATCAGGATCGTTTCAAGATAATCTTCTGCGGACTGGTGGATCTGCATGGTTTGTCCGGCCTCCTGCCTTATTCCCTCTGGGGGATTTTTCCGACAGGGGATGTGTACCCTCTGTCGTATGTTAAAGGATATCACATTTTTGCGGTTGATGCAAGTAATTCGCAGCAAGTTTTGTTAAACTAACCGTATTTCTCTGCACAGAACTGCTGTTTTGCCGGTTTTGCACCGCGCCTGTTTTGTGCAAAGGGTGCAATTTAGAGCGCAGCCAGATAGGCCGCAGGGCCTGCCTCGTACAGGTCGCCGCCGTGGGCATCCAGCACAACGGTCAGGGGCATATCCTGCACGGTCAGGCGGCGCACCGCCTCACAGCCCAAGTCCGGCCATGCGATCACTTCCAGCGTCTGCACGCTTTTGGCCATCAGCGCACCGGCGCCGCCCAGCGCCGCCAGATACACCGCGCCGTTGCGCACCACAGCTGCCTTGACGGCGGCATCCCGCTTGCCCTTGCCGATCATGATCTTGTTGCCAAGATCCAGCAGCCGGGGACTCATGGCGTCCATGCGCCCGCTTGTGGTAGGCCCTGCCGAGCCGATGATCTCGCCCGGGCGCTCCGGGGTGGGACCTACATAATAGATGGCGCTGCCTTCCAGATCAAAAGGCAGGGTCTCGCCCTTGTCCAGTGCTTCCATCATCCGCTTGTGTGCCTGATCCCGGGCGGTGTACACCACGCCGGAAAGCAGCACGGTATCCCCCGCCTTCAGCGGGGCAAGATTCTGCGCGGTGCAGGGGGTAGTCAGTCTGTATTCCATCGTTCTCCCCTCCTTACAGCTCCGCGCTGGCGCGGCGGGTCACATGGCAGGAAACGTTCACAGCCACCGGCAGACCCGCCACATGGGTGGGCATCTGCTCAATGGCAAGGCCAAGACAGGTGGTCTTTCCGCCAAAGCCCTGCGGGCCGATGCCCAGTGCATTGATGGCGGCAAGCAGCTCCTGCTCCAACTGGGCGTAGTAGGGGTCGGGGTTGGGGACATCCAGCGGGCGCAGCAGCGCCTTTTTGGCAAGATACGCCACCTTGTCAAAGCTGCCGCCCACGCCGATGCCCAGCACGATGGGCGGGCAGGGGTTGGAGCCCGCCAGACGCACGGTATCCACCACGAACTTTTTAAAGCCCTCCACGCCGTCGGCGGGTTTAAGCATCTGGATGCGGCTCATGTTCTCGCTGCCAAAGCCCTTGGGTGCTACCGTGATGCGGCAGCCCTCGCCGTCCACCAGATGCACCGTGATGGCCGCCGGGGTGTTATCGCCGGTGTTGCCCCGGCGCAGCGGGTCGGCCACGATGCTCTTGCGCAGGTAGCCATCGGTGTAGCCCCGGCGCACGCCCTCGTGGATGGCGGCTTCAAAGCTGCCGTCAATGTGCACATCCGTGCCCAGCTCCACGAACACGCAGGCCATGCCAGTGTCCTGACAGATGGGCAGGTCTTTCTCCTTTGCGGCGCCAAGGTTCGACCACAACAGGTCTAATGTGTTCTTTGCCAGCGGCCACGGCTCTTCTGCCCGGGCCTTTTCCAGCGCGGCCTGCACGTCCTGCGGCAGCTGAGTGTTGGCTTTAATGCAGAGCCGCGCCACCGTATCCGTAATGCTCTGTGCGGAGATCGTTCTCATGCCTGTATCCTCCGCTTACAGCCGTGCCACGCCGGTCTCGCGGGCAGCCTTTGCCACGGCATTTGCCACAGCCTCGGCCACGCGGGGGTCGAACGCGCCGGGAATGATGTTCTCCTCGCTGCGGTCGGCATCGGTGATGAGGTCTGCAATGGCGTAGGCAGCAGCCAGCTTCATCTCATTGTTGATATCCCGGGCGCGGACGCTGAGCGCACCCTTGAACAGGCCGGGGAAGCACAACACGTTGTTGACCTGATTGGGGAAGTCGCTGCGGCCGGTAGCCATCACCCGCACGCCGCCGGCCTTGGCTTCATCCGGCATGATCTCCGGGGTGGGGTTTGCCATGGCAAAGACGATGGCGTCCTTGTTCATGGTCTTGCACAGTTCGGTGGTCAGGATGCCGGGGCGGGACACGCCGATGAACACATCTGCGCCCTCCAGCGCTTCCTTCAGGCCGCCCTTGATCTGGCGGGGGTTGGTCACCTCACCCAGCCAGTTCTTGTGCGCTTCGGCGCTGTTGCAGCCCTTGTACAGGGTGCCGAACTGATCCACTGCAATGATATCCTTCGCACCGGCGGTCATGAGCATCTTGATGATGGCGGTACCGGCTGCGCCGGGGCCGTTCAGGACGATGTGCACGTCCTCCATCTTTTTATTCACCACCCGCAGGGCGTTGATGAGGGCAGCAGTGACCACGATGGCGGTGCCGTGCTGGTCATCGTGGAACACGGGGATGTCCAGCTCCCGCTCCAAGGTCTCCTCGATCTCGAAGCACTCGGGGCTCTTGATGTCCTCCAGATTGATGCCGCCAAAGGTGGGCGCGATGGCCTTGCAGGCAGCAATGACGCTGGCGGCGTCGTGGGCGTCGATGCAGATGGGGAAGGCGTCTACGCCGCCGAACTCCTTGAACAGCACCGCCTTGCCTTCCATGACCGGCAGACCGGCTTCGGGGCCGATGTCGCCCAGACCCAGCACAGCGGTGCCGTTGGAGACAACGGCTACCATGTTGCCCTTGAAGGTGTACTTATACACATCCTCGGGGTTTTCCTTGATCTTGCGGCAGGGCTCTGCCACACCGGGGGTGTAGGCGGTGGACAGGTCATCGCGGGTGGCGACCTCCACCTTGCTCACGATGCCCACCTTTCCCTTGTGGGTCTCGTGCATTTCCAGAGCTGCTTTATTGTAATCCATGGTTTTATCCTCCAATTTCAGCAAAAGGCTTTCCCCCGCAGGGAAAGGCTCATACAGTTTTATTGTAACAGAACCGCCGGGGTATTTCCACCGGTTTTGCGGCATTTCCCGCCTCAAAGCAGGCAAAAGTGATACCTGTGCCGGGCGACATTTGTGGAATTTTCGCAAAAATCTTTTCTTTTCGTATTTTTCCGTTATAATAGTAAGGTATGACATTTGCATTTTCCGTGAAAACGGTCTGCTATTTTTAGGAGGTATCTCTTTTGAAACGCATTACCAAGATCCTGTTGTGTGTGCTGTGCGCGGTGGCTGCTGTGCTGTGCGTAGCTGCGGCCTGCTTTATGCTGCTCAAAAAGCAGAGCGGCACCACGGCAAACTCTGCCGCATCCGGCGCAAGCGTGTCCACCTACGGCAAGGTGTCGGATTTCGACTACGCCAGCTTCGATTACTCCGAGGGGCTGGACGATAACGGCCACTGGACCGGCATCCGCGCACTGGACTATGTGACTCTGCCGGAGGATGTATCCGCGCTGCCGCTTTCCAAGGCCGACATCGAGCCCACCGAGACAGAGATCCAGACCCAGATCGACACCTTGCTGAACCAGTACGCCACCACCCAGAACATCACCGACCGGGCAGCCCAGAGCGGCGACACCGTGAACATCGACTATTCCGGCGCGGTGGATGGTGTAGCCTTTACCGGCGGCACTGCCACCGGCTATGACCTGACGCTGGGCAGCCACGCCTTTATTGACGGCTTCGAGGATCAGATCATCGGCCACAACATCGGTGACACCTTTGATGTGACTGTTACCTTCCCGGAGGGCTACGGCGACTCCACCGACGCCGAGGGCAACACCATCACCCTCAGCGGCAAGGAGGCCGTGTTCAGCGTGACCCTGAACGCCATCACCCAGAGCGTTGTCCCCACCCTGACCGATGAGTGGGTGGAGACCAATTTTGCCGCCAGCGACGACCTGCACACCGCAGACGCCCTGCGCCAGTACTTTGACCGTGCCCTGTACGCCAACAATCTGGACAACGCCGCGATGGACTATCTGCTCACGAACTCCACCTTCAAGGAGATTCCCACCCAGATCACCAGCTACTACATCCGTATGTTCCTGAACTACCACTCTCAGCTGGCTACCCAGTACGGCATGGAGCTGGACGCCTACGCACAGGCCAAGGGCTACGCCGATGCCGATGCGATGCTGGCGGATTCCGACGCTTACTTTGAGCATCTGGCCAAGCAGGATCTGGTCTTTCAGGCCATCGCGGAGCAGCTGGACATCACCCCCACACAGGAGCAGATCGACAGCGCTAACAGCTCCTACGCCGACACCTACGGCGCACAGCGCAGTATGCTGAACGCTTTGCAGCTGGCGGTGCTGGACAAGGTGGAGGAAAGCGCCGTGCTTTCCTGACAGTGCGTCGAAAAACGATTTTAAATGGCTTCCGCTACGCTCTAGCCATATTCAGCGGAAAAATTATTTTTAATAGAGCAATGCCGGAGCGTCTGCGGACGCTCCGGCATTGCATTTTCACGGGAGGGGGCGTAGAGGAAAACGGCAGCTGCCGCGCCGCTTTCTGCGAAAGCGCGGCGCGGCGGGGGAAAGATTTTTGCAGACTTTCAGCGGGCTGAACTCCCTCAGTCAAAGCCTGACGGCTTTGACAGCTCCCTCCGGGAGGGAGCCTTTGGCATGGCGGTAAGGTTTCTGGCTCAACCGCAAAGCTTCCGGGTGTGCTCGCTCCCCCTCGGGGGAGCTGTCGCGTAGCGACTGAGGGGCTTCAAATCGGCGGAGCCGGAAAAAACGGTTAAAAGATCTTCACGCCGAACAGGCGTGAATCTTCAGTTTTTTCCGGTGTAGCCCTCTGCTTTGGGGTTAAAAGGGGCGAGCAGCCCCTTTTTCGTGGCTCCAGCGCGTCGAAATCGCTGGCACTTTTCTGGTTCTCTTTTGGTGTCAAAAGAGAACATCCCCGGCTACCACCTGCTACCCCTGCGGAGGGCATTCCAAATCGTCCCACACAGTTAAAAGGCCGCTGCACGGTGAAGTGTAGCGGCCTTTAGTTTTCCACATTTTTACTTTGCAGTGTTGATAAAGCTGCGGTTATCCCACAGGTACTTGATGCCGGAGATGGCGGTCACAGCGGCCACCAGCCAGCACAGGGCGATGGAGACCACCACCACGATGGAAACACTGTCCACCGTACCGCGGTAGCTCAGGGCAGTGCCGAAGAAGTAGAAGATGATGCTCAGCATCTGCAGCACGGTCTTTACCTTGCCCCACATATTGGCGGCGATGACCTTGCCGTCCTTGGCGCCGGCAGCCACCATGCGCAGACCGGACACCGCAAATTCGCGGGCCAGAATGATGCACAGCACCACGGGGCTGCACACGCCGTCCCGCAGCATGTAGATGAAGGCCACGGTGGTCAGCAACTTGTCGGCCAGCGGGTCGGCAAACTTGCCGAAATCGGTGACCATGTGCCACTTGCGTGCCAGATGGCCGTCCAGATAATCGGTAAAGCTGGCAGCGGCAAACACGATACCGGCCAACAGGTAGAAGGTGGCGTTAAAATTGCCGTCCACGATGCTGTCCAGACTGGTCAGGGACACAAAAATCATGAACACCGGCACCAGAATGATGCGGGTCAGGGTAAGTTTATTGGGCAGATTCATAGGTTTTATCCTCCAATTCGTTATTTTACGACCGTACCATACAGATCGTAAAGGTCGCTATCCTCTACCAGCACATCATAGAACTGGCCGGGGTACAGCGGTTCCTCGCTGGAAACGCAGACGCAGCCGTCCACCTCCGGCGCATCGCCGGTGGTGCGGCAAAGGTACAGACCGTTTTCCTCGTCGATGCCGTCACACAGAACGTGCACGGTCTGGCCCACCTTTTCGGCCTGCTTCTGCGCCATGATGCCGGTCTGGATCTGCATTACCAGCTCGGCGCGCTTGTCCTTGACTTCCTGCTCGATCTGACCGTCCATCTTGGCTGCCACAGTGTTCTCCTCGGCGGAGTAGGCAAAGCAGCCCAGACGGTCGAACTGCACCTCCTTGACGAAGTTGCACAGATCCTCGAACTGCTCCTCGGTCTCGCCGGGGAAGCCCGCGATCAGGGTGGTGCGCAGGGTGATGCCGGGGATCTCGCGGCGCAGCTTGCCGATGACCTCCAGCAGCTCCGCACGGGTGGAGCGGCGGTTCATGTTCTTGAGGATGGTATCGTTGCAGTGCTGGATGGGCAGGTCGAGGTAGGGCACCACCTTCTCGTTGCGCTTCATGGCGGCGATGAATTCATCGGTGATGCGCTCCGGGTAGGCGTACATGATGCGGATCCATTCCAGCCCCGGCACCTTGTTCAGCTTGTCCAGCAGCTCACAGATGCTGCCGGGTTTGCCCCAGTCCTCGCCGTAGGCGGTGGGGTCCTGCGCCACAACAATAAGCTCCTTCACGCCCTCACCGGCCAGCCAGCGGGCTTCGGCAACGCAGTCGGCCATATCGCGGCTGTGCAGCGGGCCGCGGATGCCCGGGATGGCGCAGTAGTGGCAGCGGTTGTTGCAGCCCTCGGCGATCTTTAAGTACGCATAGTGGGCGGGCGTGCCGATGACGCGCTTGCCGCCCAGCGGGAAGTCCTTTTTGGCGCCGTAGCTTTCCAGATGATCCTCGCCGTGGAACAGCCGCTCCACGATGGTATCAATGGCCTTGTTGGAGGCGCAGCCTACAACGGCGTCCACCTCGGGGATCTCTTCCTCGATCTGGCTGCGGTAGCGCTCGGCAAGGCAGCCGGTAACGATGACCTTCAGGTTCGGGTTCTGCTGCTTATAAGCGCAGGCTTCCAGAATGTTTTCAATGGCCTCGGTCTTGGCGCTCTCGATAAAGCCGCAGGTGTTCACAAGGATGACATCGGCTTCGGCCAGATCGGCCACAGTCTCGTGCCCGGCAGACAGCAGGATGTGCACCATCACATCCAGATCCACCTGATTCTTCGGGCAGCCAAGGGAAATACACGCAATTTTCATAAGGGATGATACTCTCTTTCTCTTTTGAGGGATGCTTTTAAAATTTTACGGGAGGGTCATTCTCCCTCCTCCACCCTGCGGATGGCTTCCTTGATGACGGGGTAGGCAAAGCCGCGGCGCTGCAGCGCCGCCACCACAAGGTCGCGGCGGCCGATAGCAAGCTTTTTGCGGTAGCGGCTGTCCACCAGCGCGGCGGCGGCTTCCAGCTCCGGGTCGTCGCCGCCGTCCTCCGGGGCGTAGACCGCTTCCAGCGCGCCCGCTACCTCGGCGGGGGCAAGCCCCTTCTGACGCAGGCTCTGGGCGGCGGCGCGGCGGCTTTTGCGGGCAGCCAGCAGGCTGTGTGCCCGTGCTTCGGCGTAGCGGGCATCGTTCACATAGTCCAGCTGCACCATCTCCGCCACAGCGGCGGCAGCGGCCTGTTCGGTATAGCGGCGGCACAGCCGCTCATACAGTATATTGGCAGAGACCTCCTGCCCGGCCAGCGTTTCCAGCGCGCTCGCCCGCGCCTTGGCGGGGTCGGCGCACTTTTCCGCATCCGGGCGGGGTCGGCGGCGGTAGAAGGCCATTTAGTCCTCCACCATGATGTCCAGCTCACTCTCGCTGCTGCGGGTGGGTGCCTTGACCACCGGCTCCTTTGCGGCGGCGGGGTCGGCGGGCTTTTCCGCTGCGGCAACAGCGCGGCCTGCCGGGCGGCGGGTGGCGTACAGCTTATCAGCGTTGGCGCGGATCTGTCCCTCGATGTCATTGGCGATCTCGGGGTTGTCCTTCAAAAACTGCTTGGCGTTGTCGCGGCCCTGACCCAAACGGATATCGCCGTAGTTGAACCATGCACCGCTCTTCTGCACGATGCCCAGCTTGACGCCCACGTCAATGAGCTCGCTCATTTTGGAGATGCCCTCGCCGAACATGATATCGAACTCGGCCTCACGGAACGGCGGAGCCACCTTGTTCTTGACGATCTTGGCGCGGGTGTGGTTGCCGATGAACTGACCGGAGGAGTCCTTCAGGCCCTCCACACGGCGGATGTCGATACGCACCGAGGCGTAGTACTTCAGGGCGCGGCCGCCGGTGGTCACCTCCGGGTTGCCGTACATAACGCCCACCTTCTCGCGCAGCTGGTTGATGAACACGCAGACCGTGTTGGTCTTGCCGATGACGCTGGTCAGCTTGCGCATGGCCTGACTCATCAGACGTGCCTGCAGGCCCACATGGCTGTCGCCCATCTCGCCCTCGATCTCGGCGCGGGGCACCATGGCGGCTACCGAGTCTACTACAATGGCATCAATCGCGCCGGAGCGCACCAGCGCTTCGCAAATCTCCATGGCCTGCTCGCCGGTGTCCGGCTGGCTGACCAGCAGGTTGTTGATGTCCACGCCCAGCGCCTCGGCATAGGTGGGGTCCAGTGCGTGCTCAACGTCGATAAAGGCCACCTCGCCGCCCTTCTTCTGGGCTTCGGCAAGGATGTGCAGCGCCAGCGTGGTCTTACCGCTGGATTCCGGGCCGTACACCTCGATGATGCGGCCGCGCGGCACACCGCCCACGCCCAGCGCCAGATCCAGCCCCAGACTGCCGGTGGAAATGGCATCCACCTGCATGGAGGCGTTGTCGCCCAGCTTCATGACGGCACCCTTGCCGAACTGCTTTTCGATCTGCGCCAGCGCCGTAGCCAGCGCGTCCTTCTTGGCCTCCGGCTCGGTCTTTTGGGTGGCCGGTGCAACGTTGTTGTTCTGATTTTTTGCCATAGCCTGCTGCTCCTTTTATCCTTTGGGCCCGCAGAGGGCGGACCGTCCTTCGCTTTCCTTCTTAGTATAACACAAAATCAAAATATTACAACAAGAAGTTGTTTGTTTTTTCCAATTTATTTTGGGCGGCGGGCAGTCACGCAGCGGTCGTTGCCGCCAAAGTCCTGGATGCAGCGGATGTCTGCCCAGCCGTTCTCCGCCAGCAGGGCGGTTACGGCTTCCCGCTGCTGCCAGCCGATCTCCAGTACCAGCGCCCCGCCGGGGCACAGTGCGTTTTTGTAGTGCTGCGCCAGCGCACGGTAGAACACAAGGCCGTCCTCCCCGGCTTCCAGCGCCATGGCAGGCTCCTGCGCCACCTCGGGCTGCAGTTGCTCCATCTCGGCGGCGGTCAGGTAGGGCGGGTTGGAGACGATGAGCTCCAGCTGCCCCTCCGGCAGCGTTTCCCAGTAGGTGAACAGGTCGCCCTGCACCGGCTGCACCGCGTAGGCAGGCTTTTGGTTTGCCCGCAGGGCATTCAGCGCCGGGCCCCAATCAAAAGTAGGCGCATTTGCCTGCTCAAGAGCGGTAGGCTCCAGCACATTCTCGGTCTGTCTGCCCTGTCCGGTCAGGGCGCAGCGGGCGTTCTTTTCCAGATAGGCAAAGGCCGCAGGGCTTTTTTCCACGCAGGTCACCTGCGCGGCGGGGCAGAAGCGCTTGACCCCCAGCCCCAGACAGCCTGTCCCGGCGCACAGATCCAGCACCCGGGGCGATGCGATGCCCGCAAGGGTCTCGGCGGCGGCCTGCGCCACCACCTCGGTGTCTGCCCGGGGGCAGAGCACCCCGGGGCCTACTGCCAGCTCAAAGTCTAAAAAGCTCCAGCTGCCGCAGAGGTATTGCAGCGGCTCCCGCGCGGCGCGGCGGGTGCAGAGCACTTCCAGCGCCGCCGCCTGCTCTGCGGTCAGCGGACGGTCGGAAAGCCGCACGTCCCGCCCGGTCGCCAGCCGGAACAGCTCCCGCGCGTCAAAGTCTGCGTCCGGGCAGCCTGCGGCGGTCAGCCGCTGCTCCACCTCCCGCACCGCTGCGCGGGGGAGCATTGCTTCGCTTACCATTTACCCTCCTCCGGGTTTTCAGGAAGCACGGGGGTGATGGCCGCAATGGCCACCTCGATCATGCTGTCGTCCGGTTCAAAGACGGTGAGGTGCTGCACCCAGATGCCCGGCTGCCGGATGATGCGGGTAGCGATATTGTCCGACCGGCCGCACCACTTGAGCAGCTCGTAGCTGATGCCCATGACCAGCGGCAGCAGCAGCAGCTTGCACACCACACGCAGACCGATGCTGCCCCACGGCAGCACGCTGTACAAAAACACGCTGACGATGACCACCAGAATGAGGAAGCTGGTGCCGCAGCGGGGATGAAAACGGGTATACTTGCGCACGTTCTCCACGGTCAGCGGGTCGCCCGCTTCGTAGCAGGCAATGGTCTTGTGCTCCGCACCGTGGTACTCAAACACGCGGTGGATCTCCTTCATTTTGGAGATGCCCACCATATAGGACAGGAAGATGGCCACCTTCAGCACGGCCTCCAGCACCACCTTGCCCCAGCGCCCCAGCGGCAGCAGACGGTTCACCCCGCCCACAAGGAAGGTGGGCAGTACGGTGAACAGCACAATCGCCAGCAGACCGCCCAGCACCGCCGCAACGGTCAGCAGCGCATTCTCGGCTTTTTCGCCCAGATGCTCCCCCACCCATTTTTCAAAGGCGGTCTCCTCCTCGGCGGGGTCGTAGTCGTCCCCCATGCTTACCTGTGCCGAGTACATCATGTAGCGGTAACCCACGATCATGCTTTCGATCATGGAAATGGCGCCGCGCACCAGCGGAATCTTCGTCCATACCCCGTGGGCGGGGGTGGGGTCGAGCTTGGTCTCAATGGTGCCGTCCGGCTTGCGCACGGCGCAGCACATCTGTTTGGGGCCGCGCATCATGATGCCTTCCATCAGTGCCTGCCCGCCTACGCTGGTCTTAAAGCGTTCCTTTTTAGGTTGATTCATTGGCTTCTCCCGATATCCGCCCCTGCCGCTTGCGGCAAAGGGCGGTCATTTTTGTATTATATCCGGGTCAAAACCCGGGCAAAATTTATTCTAGCACACAAATGTGACAAAATCTGTGTTTTGGGCGTTTCTCATGCCTTGTGATACAGCGGCAGACCCAAGGTGACCACGGTGCCGCGCCCGAGGGTGCTCTTGATATCCAGCGTACCGTCCAGCGCGGTCATGATGGAATCCACCAGCGCCAGACCGATGCCGCTGCCGCGCACTGAGTTGCTGCCCTTGTAGAACTTGGTCTTTACGTTTTCCAGATCCTCCGGCGGGATGCCGCGCCCCTGATCGATGATCTCCACAAAGGCCTTGTACTCCCCTGCCCACAGTTTGACCGTGATGCGCCCGCCGGGGGCAGAGTATTTGATGGCGTTATCCAGAATATTGATGAACACCTGCCGCAGACGGTCCGGGTCGGCGTAGACAGGGATCATCTCCTCCGGCTCGGTATAGTGGAGCAGCAGCCCCTCCTGCCGGATGCGTGCTTCGCAAAAGAGCACCGCATCGGTCAGCTCTGCCACCAAGTCCAGCGGACGGCACTCCATGCGGATGCGTCCGTTCTGCAGGCGGCTGAAATCCAGCAGCTCCTCCACCATATTGTTCAGCCGCCCGGTCTCGTTATTGATGATCTCCAGCCCCTTGCGGTAGTTCTCGTCGGTGGGGTCGTCCAGTGTCATCAGGGTCTCTACCCAGCCCCGGATAGAGGTAAGCGGGGTGCGCAGCTCGTGGGACACCGAACTGATGAACTCGTTCTTCATCTTCTCGGTCTCTTCCAGTCCCTCAGCCATCTGATTGATGGTGCCGCGCAGCCGGTCCACCTCGTCGTGGGGGTCGCCGGTCAGGGGCAGACGCACATCCAGCTCGCCCCGGGCGATGCCGGCAGCGGTGCGCTCCACCTGCCCCAGCGGCACCACGATGCCCCGCACGAAGTACAGCCCGGACATGATCGTAAACAGCAAGATCGCCACCGCAAGGAACACACTGATGATGATGGCGTTTTTGACCTGCCGCTCCACCAGCGCCAGACTGGTGACCAGCCGCAGCGCGGCCACGTCCTCGGCGTCGTAGGGCACCAGCGAGCAGGCTGCCATGACCATCTCGCCGGACTGGGTGCGGTACACCGCCACGCCCAGACCGTCCGGGCCGTTGAGCGCCTGTTCAAAGTCCTTACTGCTGACGATGCCCTCCGCGTCCGTACCGCTGGAGGAGGCGATCACGCCGCCGTAGCTGTCCAGCAGCATGAACTCGTATTTGTCCTTATCGGCAAACTGTTCCACCATGCGCCGCAGCGCCAGACTGCGGCTGGCGGCAGCGCTCTGGGCGGTATCGCCGGTATACATTTTCAGCTGACCGGTCACCGAGGAGAACCGCCGGTACATGATCTGCTGCACGCTGCTATAATAGCCCCGGGTATAGCTGTACAGGAACATTGCCTCGGCCAGCAGCACCACCAGTACGGTGATAAGCAGGTTGCCCCGCAGCCAGCGGCGGGTGATACCGCTTCGCATAACAGTGTCCTCCTTTCGGTGAGTATCGATAATAAAAAGATATTTTTTGTGATTCAGGAAAGTCCGTAGGACTTTTCTGAATCACATTTTTATTCTTCCCACCGGTAGCCATAGCCCCACACGGTCATGATGTGGGTGGGGTGGCTGGGCTCGTCCTCCACCTTCATGCGCAGGCGGCGGATGTTCACATCCACGATCTTTACGTCGCCGAAGTAGTTCTCGCCCCAGACCCCTTTCAGGATCTTTTCGCGCACCAGCGCAGTGCCCGGGTTGCGGAAGAACAGCTCCATGATCTGGAACTCTACCTGTGTCAACTCAATGGGCTGACCGGCCTTCAGCAGCACGCGGCGGTTCTCGTCCAGCACGAACTCGCCGCTGGTCAACGTGCCCAGTGGGGTGTTCCCGTTGCTGTCCTCCTCCTTGGTGCGGATCACCCGGCGGCACAGCGCCTCCACACGCGCCAGCAGCTCGCTGACGCTGAAAGGCTTGGTCATATAATCGTCTGCGCCGATGGACAAACCGCGGATCTTATCCTGCTCCTGCCCCTTGGCGCTGAGGATGATGATGCCGATTTGCTGGTCGGTGCGGCGGATAGTCTCGCACAGCGAGAACCCGTTCATGCCCGGCAGCATCACGTCCAGAATGGCGGCATCACAGCCGGGCTTCTGTGCCAGCAGCGGCAGGGCGGCTTCGGCGCTTTCGGCCTCCACCACCTCCATCCCCGCATGGCGCAGGTTCAGGGCGATCATATCGCGGATATTGGCTTCATCTTCTACAACAAGCACTCGTACCATGCAGCATCCTCCATTCCTTAATTCAGCAGATACAACGCCTTGGAAAGGCGGTAGTTCGTGTCAGATAGCAAAACGTCCGGACCCATTCTGGCCTGCACCTGACGGGACGCCACCACGCCCAGCCGGGTCCAGCCGGTGGAGTTGGCCGAGGTCCTTGCCAGCCGTACCGTCAGCACCAGCTGATCCTCGTCCACCGTGCGCAGTTCCACTGCGTTGTCATATTCCTCGCTGTCGGTCAGCTTCAGGTTGCCCTCCCACTCGGCGGGCAGTTCGATATAGCAGTTGGTCTCCTCGTCCAGCAGGCCAAAGCTTTTTTCCGGTTGGCTGCTGGTGTAGTCCATCCAGACGATAAAGTCCATGCGGCGGCTCTGGCTCAGGTTCAGCAGACCCGCCTCGTCCGGCTGGGTGGGGATCTCCACGATGCCGTCCCCGTCCAGGTCCCGGCTGACCAGCGTGGGCACGTTGCGCAAAGAGGCGTTATACAGCCGCTGGCTGCTGATCCGTGTGGCGGGCACCATCTGCTGGCTAGTCTCGTCGTAGCACAGCAGCACCGAGGCCAGATTGTTGCCGGAAATGCCAGTCCAGCCGTCCAGCACCAGATAGTGCCGCCCGTCCGCGCCCGCGCCCGCCGCCACCGAGGCGCAGCCGGAAAATTTATCTGCGGAAAGGCCGTTGACCGCCACCTGCCGGAAGCTGCCCTCGCGGTCTGCGGTCAGAAGTTCGATCTGCACACTGCCGTCCTCCTGTGTGGACATCAGGATCAGATCCTGACTGCTGCCGCCGGTGATATTTTCCACCAGATACTGCTCATACTGCTGTTCCAGAATGGTGGACAGGGTGCCCTTCTGATAGGAGTACACCGCCAGATAGTGGTCATTCTGGGCAGCGGTATAGCCCACCACCAGCTGGCAGCTGTCCGTATCCTGCAATTGGGCAAGGCTGACGTTCTCCACCGTTTCGGCAAGACCCTCCACGCTCTGGCGCACCTGCCAGCTTCCGGTGTCGTCCCGCTGCAAAATGGCCACGCAGACGTTGGCGGTCTGGGCGGTGGTATACAGCACCGCCGCATCCTGCTGACCATCGCCGTCCAGGTCCTGCAGCACAAAGGGGGAAAGCAGCTCGCCCTGAATAGGATATTTTAGCTGGGCACTCTCCCCCAGCCAGTCGTTCAGGGCAGTTTGCAGCGCGCCGTAATCGCCGGAAAGCTTCGGGGCACGCAGCAGTTCCTCTACCTGTGCCTTTTCGTTGGCCGGCAGCACGGTCTGGCAGCTGCACAGCACAAAGCACAGCAGCGTGCACAGCACCAGCCGCAGCCTGCGGGTCCTGTTCATACCGGTCAACCTCCTTCCGGGCATAAAATGCTATTTTCAGTATACCACACTTTGCGGACACAAAAAAGGGGGTGGGACATATCCGGCAAGCTTGCGCGTGGGACGATTTTGAATGCGCGCCGCGACTGAGGGGGTAAACCACAAAAAAAGAAACCACTGCACAAAAGCTGTGCAATGGTTTCTCTTGTTACTGTATCAAACAGTCAGAGCAGGATCAGACGAGCTCCAGAACTGCCATCTCAGCTGCGTCGCCGCGGCGAGCGCCGATCTTGATGATGCGGGTGTAGCCGCCGTTGCGGTCAGCGTACTTGGGGCTGATCTCGTCAAACAGCTTCTTTGCAACATCTTCCTTGGTGATGTAGGCGTAGACCTGACGCTTGGTGTGCAGGTCGCTGGCCTTGCCAAGGCTGATCATCTTCTCGGCCATGGAACGAACGTCCTTAGCGCGAGTGACAGTGGTCTCAATCTTGCCATTCTCTAACAGGTAGGTAACCATAGCGCGCATCATAGCGTTGCGGCTGTCGCTGGTTCTACCGAGCTTTCTGGTACCGGGCATCCCGTTTCACTCCTTAAATTATTTTAGTTATTCGTCATCCGTGTTCAGCTTGAAGCCGAGAGAGTCCAGCTTAGCCATGACTTCCTCCAAGCTCTTGCGACCGAGGTTACGGACCTTCATCATCTCGTCCTCGCTCTTGCTGACCAGATCTTCCACCGTGTTGATTCCTGCGCGCTTCAGGCAGTTGAAGGAACGCACGCTCAGATCCAGCTCTTCGATGGTCATCTCCAGAGCCTTCTCCTTGTCGTCGTTGGTCTTCTCTACCATGATCTCAGCGCCGGCGGCCTCGTCCGACAGGTTGACGAACAGGTTCAGGTGCTCGGTCAGCACACGGGCAGCCAGAGAAACGGCTTCCTGTGCGTTGATCGTGCCATCGGTCCAAACCTCAATGGTCAGCTTGTCGTAATCAATGGCCTGTCCAACACGGGTGCTCTCGACGTTATAATTCACCTTGAGCACAGGGGTGTAAATGCTGTCAACGGGAAGGGTGTTGATATCGTTCTTCTCGATGATAGCCTGTTTGTTGCGCTCTGCGGGCACATAGCCGCGACCCTTGTCGAAAGTCAGCTCCATAACGAGCTTGGCACCCTCGCCCAGAGTTGCAATGTGCCACTCAGGGTTCAGAATTTCGATGTCGTCGCCCTGCTTGATGTTGTCAGCAGTGACCTCACAGGGACCAACTGCCTCAACACGCACTGTCTTCGGACCATCGGTGTACAGCTTTGCAGCGATACCCTTCAGGTTCAGGACAATTTCGGTAACGTCTTCCTTGACGCCCTCAATGGTGGAGAACTCGTGGACCACACCGTCAATCTTGACGCTGGTCACGGCGACACCGGGCAGAGAGGAAAGAAGCACACGACGCAGGCTATTGCCCAGTGTGATGCCAAAGCCACGCTCCAGAGGTTCTGCCACGAATTTGCCGTAGCGGCCGTCCGGGGACAGGCTTGCCGTTTCGATCTTGGGACGTTCAATCTCCATCATATCTATGCCCTCCTTGTCAAACCGGTGTTTCCACCGGCCCATTATTGAATTCTTTCAAAAAAGAATGCGAAAGCGTACCATCCAAAAGGAAGGCACTGCCTTCTTAATGGATTACTTGGAGTACAGCTCGACGATGAGGTGCTCTGCGACTTCGTAGTCGATATCGCTGCGCTCGGGCAGCTTAGCGACAACGCCCTTCAGAGAACCGGTCTCGCGGTTCAGCCATGCGGGCAGAGCCACGACGGGAGCCTCGGCACCGGTCAGCTTTGCAAACTTTGCAGAGCTGCGGCTGGACTCGCGCACTTCGATCACATCGCCGGCCTTCACCTGGTAAGAGGGGATGTTGACCTTCTTGCCGTTGACGGTGAAGTGAGCGTGAGACACCAGCTGACGAGCATCGCGGCGGGTCTGAGCAAAGCCCAGACGGAACACGACGTTGTCCAGACGGCACTCCATGATCTGGAGCAGGTTCTCACCGGTCTTGCCGGGACGAGACTCTGCCTTCAGGTAAGCGTTGTGGAACTGCTTCTCCAGAACGCCGTAGATGAACTTGACCTTCTGCTTCTCCTTCAGCTGAGATGCGTACTCAGACTGCTTCTTGCGGACGTTGCCGTTGGAGTTGCGGGTGGTATTCTTCTTTGCATAGCCCATGACCGCAGGAGAAATGCCCAGGGCCTTGCAACGCTTTGCGATAGGCTGCGTATTCTTTGCCATAATTCAATTTCCTCCTTCGATCAGACACGACGGCGCTTCGGGGGACGGCAGCCGTTGTGGGGGATGGGAGTCACGTCCTTGATCAGGGTGACTTCCAGACCGGTAGCCTGCAGCGCACGGATAGCGGACTCGCGGCCAGCGCCGGGGCCCTTGACGTAAACTTCAACAGTCTTCATGCCGTGCTCGATCGCAGTCTTAGCTGCGGTCTCGGCAGCGGACTGAGCTGCGAACGGGGTGCTCTTGCGGCTGCCACGGAAGTTCAGGGAGCCAGAGGAGCACCAAGACACTGCATTACCCTGCAGGTCGGTGATAGTAACGACAGTATTGTTGAAGGTAGACTGGATGTGAGCCTGACCAGCAGCAATGTTCTTGCGCTCTTTCCGCTTCATGCGGACATTTGCGCCCTTCTTGGCGTTATTTGCACTTGCCATTTCTCAAATCCTCCTTACTTCTTCTTGTTTGCGACAGTGCGCTTGGGACCCTTGCAGGTACGAGCATTGGTCTTGGTGCGCTGGCCGCGGCAGGGCAGATTCTTGCGATGGCGGGTGCCACGGAAGGACTGGATCTCGACCAGACGCTTGATGTCCAGAGCCACGTTGCGGCGCAGGTCGCCTTCAACGAGGATGTTTGCCTGATCGATGTAGTCACGGATCTTAGCCTCTTCGTCCAGAGTCAGATCCTTGACGCGGGTATCGGGGTTGATGCCAGTTGCTTCCAGGATCTTGTTAGCAGTGGTCTGGCCGATACCATAAACGTAGGTGAGACCCACCTGAACGCGCTTCTCGCGGGGCAGGTCAACGCCGGCAATACGTGCCATAGTAGTTTCCTCCAAAAATCATCCCATGTCAGTGTCGGGGTCTGCGCCGGGACTCTACGCACTTGACCCCCAGGCGCCCGAATTAGCCCTGGCGCTGCTTGTGCTTGGGGTTCTGGCAGATGACCATCACGCGGCCTTTGCGGCGGATGACCTTGCACTTTTCGCAGATGGGTTTCACGGAAGGCTTGACCTTCATGATGTTGAACCTCCTTTTGGTTGATGCCCTGACGCTTATTTGGAGCGCCAGGTGATGCGGCCCTTAGAAAGATCATAGGGCGACATTTCCACGGTTACCTTGTCCCCGGGCAGGATACGGATGAAATTGGTCCGCAGCTTGCCGGAGATGTGCGCTAAGAGGATGTGACCGCTGGGAGTGAGCTTCCCGGTGTTCTTATCCTCGCTCAACATTTCCACCTTAAAGATGGCGTTGGGCATGGCTTCACGCACAATGCCTTCGATCTCGATGACGTCTTCTTTAGACAAGCTATTTGCCTCCTCATTGGATCTGCTCAGTTTGTCATAATTGAGCACCGGTGCTCCCGCCCCTAAAAACAGAAAGCACTGCATTCTTCCGTGCCTGCGCCCGTTTTTGTGCAGTTTGCCGCTTCTCTTTTCAAGAGCTTTCACGCCGATCCCCAGACGGACAGGTGGCGATGAGCGCCACATACTTCATCTCCTGCGGCACAAAATCCGCAAAACGGGCAGACTAAACCTGTCCGTCGAGGAAGTATCTGGCTTCCACAGCCATTTATAGATTATACACCTTTTGTTGTCAATTTGCAAGAGGTTTTTTCCGTATTTCCGATAAAAAATTATTCTGTATAAAAGCTCTTTTCCGTCCCGTCCTCCTTTCGCGTTTCTCCACCGTGCAGGTGAAACTTTTTCACGAAAACTTGTCACAATTGCACAAATTGCAGGGGTGAAAAGAGAAAGAAGCCGCTGCACATCGTCTGTGCAGCGGCTCCTTTATAAAGGTTGCTTACTTCAGGCTGAAGGTGGCCGGGTCAAAATCCGGGTCATCCCAGCTGCGGGTCATGATCTCGGTGCGGTCCTTCAGGATGGCGATGGAGTGCTCAAAGTGAGCAGCCAGCCCGCCGTCCTTGGTCTTGACAGTCCAGCCGTCGCTGAGCTGCTTGATCTTGTAATCTCCCTGACAGATCATCGGCTCAATGGCGATGGTCATGCCGGGCACCAGACGGGGCCCGCGGCCCTGATGACCGTAGTTGGGCACCTCGGGGTCCTCGTGCAGCTCCTTGCCGGTGCCATGACCCACAAAGTCACGCACCACAGAGAAGCCTGCGTCCTCGCAGTAGCTCTGCACGGCGTAGCCGATATCACCGATGCGGTTGCCCGCCACGGCCTGCTCGATGCCCTTGTACAGAGAAGCCTTGGTCACCTCCAGCAGGCGCTGGGCTTCCAAGTCCACCTTGCCCACCGCGTAGGTGCAGGCATTGTCGCCGTTGAAGCCGTCCACCTTGGCACCGGTGTCGATGCTCACGATGTCACCCGGGCGGATGACGATATCATGAGAGGGGATGCCGTGGATGACGGTATCGTTCAGGCTGATGCAGGCTGTGCCGGGAAAACCGTACAGACCCTTGAAGTTGGGGATGCCGCCGTGCTTCACGATGAAGTCGTAGATCAGCTTGTCCAGCTCCCAAGTGGTCATGCCTGCTTCGATGTGCTCTCCGCCGTACTTCAGGGCAGCTGCGCTCAGGGCGTTTGCCCGGCGCATACCGTCCAGCTCTTTTGCATTTTTGATCTGAATCACGCTTATGCCTCCAAAGCCTTCATGACTTCAGCCGTAGTCTCCTCGATGGAGGGGCAGAACTTGATCTCTGCCAGCTTGCCGCGGGTGCGGTAGAACTCCACCAGCGGCTCGGTCTGCTCATGGTAGGCTTTCAGACGATCCAGCACGGTTGCGGGCTGGTCGTCCTTGCGGATGACGGTCTTGCCGCCGCACAGGTCGCAGACGCCCTCCACCTTGCTCTTCTTGTTCAGGATGTGGTAGCTTGCGCCGCACTTCTCGCAGACGCGGCGGCCGCTCATGCGCTCCACGATCACGCTGTCCTCAACCTGCAGTTCCAGCACCTTGTCGATGCGGATGCCCATGGTCTCGATGGCCTCTGCCTGCGCAATGGTGCGGGGCACGCCGTCCAGAATGAAGCCGTTGGCGCAGTCAGCCTGTGCCAGACGCTCCTTCAGGATGCCGATGATGACTTCATCGGGCACCAGTGCACCGGCGTCCATAAAGCTCTTGGCCTTCAGACCCATCTCGGTGCCCTCCTTGACAGCAGCACGCAGGATGTTGCCGGTGCTGATGGAAGGGATGTTCAGCTTTGCGCAGATGATCTCGGCCTGCGTGCCTTTGCCTGCGCCGGGTGCGCCCAACAGGATCAGATTCATAGGATCGCTTCCTTTCTTTTTGTCGAGGGTTAAAGACGTACCGTACAAAAGCAAAAAAGCACTGAAAAGTATGAGCGTACTCTCCTTTCCAGTGCTTTCTTACATCTTTATTGCTTCAGATCAGCCAAGGAAACCCTTGTGGTTGCGCATAGTCATAAAGCTATCGAGGCTGCGGGTGGTATCCAGTGCCACACCAACCACGATCAGCAGGCTGGTACCGCCCAGCTGAATGCTCATACCGGTCAGGTTGCCCAGAATGATCGGCAGTACAGCCACCGCAGCCAAGAAGATAGAACCGATGAGGGTGATCTTGTTCAGGGTGCGGGTGATGAAATCGCTGGTCGGCTTGCCGGGACGGAAGCCGGGGATCGAGCCGTTGTTGCGGCGCAGATTGTTGGCGATCTCAACGGGGTTGTACTGGATGGCCACATAGAAGTAGTTGAATGCCAAAATCAGCAGCAGGTAGATCACAACGTACAGCCAGGAGGTGTAGTTGAAGGTATGGAAGAACGCATACCAGACCGGGTGAGCGGTCTGATCGATCTGCAAAAAGCTGCCGATAGTGCCCGGGATGGACACCAGAGCCGAAGCGAAGATGATGGGCATAACGCCGCTCATGTTCAGCTTCAGGGGCAGATAGCTGTTCTGGCCGCCCATCTGCTTCCGACCCACCACACGCTTGGCGTACTGGATGGTGATGCGGCGCTCTGCGTTGGTCATGACCACCACAAAGACCACAGCGACCAGTGCCAGGATCACCAGAACGGGCAGCAGGATGTAGAACTGAGGCTCGCCGGCCGCTGCGCGGGTCAGCAGACCCGTGACAGAGGTGTACAGCGAGGACCAGTTGGAAACGATGGAGGCAAAGATCAGAAGGGAGATACCGTTGCCGATACCCTTGTCATCGATCTGCTCGCCCGCCCAGGTAATCAACTGAGCACCTGCAACGAAGGTGGCGATGATGACCACAGCGGCGAACACGCCGACTGCGCCGGAAACATACTTCAGTGCGCCCATATTGCGGATCACGAAGTAGTAGCCAATGCTCATGATCAGTGCGACCACGGCACCGGCGTACCGGTTGATCTGCTGCAGCTTCTGCTGGCCGTCCGCTTCCTTTGCCAGATTTTCCAGCGCGGGAATAGCTACCGTCAGCAGCTGCACAATAATAGAGGCGTTGATATAGGGTGTCACACCTAACGCGAAGAGCGTGCATCTTGCCAGTGCGCCGCCGCTCATCATATTGAGGTACGAGAGCATATCGCCGTTTGCAAACATCTGCGTCAGAGCAGAGCCGGAAACGAACGGCACGGGGATGGCACAGCCAAGACGGTAAACCACGAGGATCGCCAGCGTGAACAGAAGACGATTTTTAAGCTCGGGGATCTTCCATGCGTTACGGAATGTCTGGAACACCTTACATCACCTCAGCCTTTCCGCCTGCCTTCTCGATTTTCTCTTTGGCAGAAGCGGAATAGGCTGCGGCCTTCACGGTCAGAGCCTTGGTCAGCTCGCCGTTGCCCAGAACCTTAACGCCGTCCAGAGTCTTCTTGACCAGACCCTTAGCCTTCAGAGCCTCGGTATCGACGACATCGCCGGCATTGAAAGCAGCCTCCAGATCAGCCACGTTGACGATGGCGTACTGGGTAGCAAAGATGTTGTTAAAGCCAACCTTAGGCAGGCGGCGTGCCAGAGGCATCTGACCGCCCTCGAAACCAGCGTGCTTCACGCCGGAACGGGCCTTCTGGCCCTTGCTGCCGAAGCCGGCAGTCTTGCCATTGCCGGAGCCAATGCCGCGGCCCTTGCGGGTCACAGGCTTGTTGGCGCCCTTGCTGGCGTGCAATTCATGAAGCTTCATTGTGCGTATACCCCCTGCTATTAGGCTTCGGTGACGCTGAGCAGGAAGCCGATCTTTGCGATCTTGCCCTGCGTAGCGGCGTTGTCAGGCTGAACGGTAACGTCGCCCGGCTTCTTCAGGCCCAGAGCCTCAGCGGTAGCGATCTGCTTAGCGCCGCGGCCGATCAGGCTCTTCTTCAGCTCGATCTTGAGCATCTTATCTGCCATGGTTAGTTACCTCCTTAACCCAGAATTTCTTTCACGGTCTTGCCGCGCTTCTCAGCGACAGACTCGGCGCTGACCAGACCGCACAGACCTGCAAAGGTAGCAGCAACAACGTTGATGGGGTTGTTGGAACGCATAGACTTCGCACGAACGTCCTTGATGCCAGCAGCCTCAATGACGGCACGCACGGGGCCGCCGGCGATCATACCGGTACCGGGTGCAGCCGGCTTGAGCAGAACAGCGCCTGCGCCGTACTTGCCGACGATCTCGTGGGGGATGGTGGTGCCCTTCAGGGCAACCTTGTGCATGTTCTTCTTGGCAGCGGCCTCACCCTTGCGGATAGCCTCGGGAACTTCACCGGACTTGCCGATGCCGTAGCCGATGGTACCCTTGCCGTCGCCAACGACAACCAGAGCAGCAAACTTCATGATGCGGCCGCCCTTGACAGTCTTGGAAACGCGGTTGATAGACACAACCTTGGTGATCATGCCGTCGTCTTCACGGTTTCTCATAGCCATAATGTGTTTCCTCCTCTCATTACAGCTTCAGGCCGCCCTCACGGGCGCCATCAGCCAGGGCCTTAACACGGCCATGATAAACGTAGCCACCACGGTCGAACACGACCTCGGTGATGCCCTTTTCCAGAGCCTTTGCTGCAACCTTCTTGCCGATCTCAGCAGCGGCCTCGACGTTGCCGCCGTTGCCGTTGAAGTCCTTGTCCATAGTGGACGCCGACACCAGAGTAACGCCCTGCTCATCATCGATGATCTGAGCGTAGATGTGCTTGGCGGAGCGGAAAACATCCAGGCGAGGACGTGCTGCGGTGCCGCTGATCTTGTTGCGAACGCGGCGATGACGACGAAGACGAGCTTCGTTCTTGTCGATCTGCTTAACCATTGTCTTTCACTCCTTACCTTATTTCTTGCCCTTACCGGCCTTGCCTTCTTTGTGCTTGACGACCTCGCCAGCGTAGCGGATGCCCTTGCCCTTGTACGGCTCAGGCGGCTTCTTGCCGCGGATCTCTGCAGCATACTGGCCGACCTTCTGCTTGTCGATACCGGTAACAGAGAAGTGGTTGGGATCCTGCCACACAATGGTGCAATCCTCGGTATCGGGGATATTCACCTGATGAGAGAAACCCAGGTTCATGACCAGGTTGGAGCCCTGCTTCTGGCAGCGCATACCAACGCCAACGATCTCCAGCTTCTTCTCGTAGCCGTTCACAACACCGTTCACCATGTTGGCGATGTTGGTACGGGTCAGGCCGTGCAGGCTGCGGGCCTTGGGTTCGTCATTGGGGCGGGTAACCAAAACCTCATTGCCCTCGACCTTAACGGTCATCAGGGGATGATAGTTGGAATTCAGGCTGCCCTTGGGGCCCTTGACGGCGACGGTGTGTGCTGCCTCATCGACAGTGACAGTAACGCCGGCAGGAATGACGATGGGTTTTCTTCCAATTCTCGACATTGTCTTTTACCCCTTTCTTACCACACGTAGGCCAGGACTTCGCCGCCGACGTGCTCAGCACGTGCAGCCTTGTCAGTCATGATGCCCTTGGAGGTGGAAATGATTGCGATGCCCAGGCCCTTCATGACCTTGGGCATATCCTCGCAGTTGGTGTAGATACGCAGGCCGGGCTTGGACACACGGCGCAGACCAGCGATAACGGGCTCGCCGTTAGCCTGGTACTTCAGGGTGACAACGATGGTGCCCTGAACAGTGTCGTTCTTGACCTGCATACCCTTGATGTAGCCCTCGTCAACCAGAATCTGGCAGATAGCCTTCTTCATGTTGGAAGCGGGGATCTCTACAGAAGGGTGTTTGGCAGTGCTAGCGTTGCGGATGCGAGTCAGCAGGTCCGCGATAGGATCAGTAATCTGCATTTGCCACTAACCTCCTTAGATTAGCTCTCATTTGTTTTATAATGATACCGCCCCGAAACAAGTTGTTTGCCCCGGGGCGGATATCCGACATTTTATCCAGCCCTCTGGTAAATTACCAGGAAGCCTTCTTCACGCCCGGGATCTCGCCCTTGTAGGCCAGCTCACGGAAGCACACACGGCACACACCGTACTTACGCAGCACGGAGTGGGGACGGCCGCAGATGCGGCAGCGGGTGTATGCACGGGTAGAGAACTTAGCAGGACGAGACTGCTTCAGCTTCATAGACAGTTTAGCCATTGTACAAATCTCCTCCCTTAGTTGTTCTCTGCGAAGGGAGCGCCCAGAGCCTTCAGCAGCTCCTTGCCCTCCTCATCAGTCTTGGCAGTGGTGACAAAGCAGACATCCATGCCACGAACTGCATCGACCTTCTCGAATTCGATCTCGGGGAAGATGATCTGCTCCTTGATGCCGCAGGCAAAGTTGCCGCGACCGTCGAAGCCGTTGCCGTTGATGCCGCGGAAGTCGCGCACACGGGGCAGAGCCACGTTGAAGAAGCGATCCACGAACTCGTACATACGCTCACCACGCAGAGTGACCTTGCAGCCGATGGGGGTGCCCTGACGCAGCTTGAAGTTAGCAACGCTCTTCTTGGCACGGCAGACGACTGCCTTCTGGCCAGTGATCTGGCCCAGATCCTTCATAACTGCTTCCAGGATCTTCTCGTTTTCCTTGGCTTCGCCGCAGGCAACGTTGATGACGACCTTGTCCAGCTTGGGGATCTGCATAACGCTCTTGTAACCGAACTTGGAGTTCAGAGCAGGAGCAATTTCATTGACATACTGTTCTTTCAAACGAGCCATTGTTCCTTACTCCTTTCTTACAGCTCAGCGCCGCACTTCTTGCAGACGCGAACCATCTTGCCGTCCTTTTCGACGTGGCCCACACGCACGGCCTTGCCGCACTTGGGGCAGACAGGCATGACCTTGGATGCGTACATAGCACCCTCAGCCTTGACGATGCCGCCCTGCTCGCCCTGACGGCGAGGCTTGACGTGCTTGGTAACCATGTTCTGGCCTTCAACGATGACCTTGCCTTCAGCGGGGCTGACCTGCAGGACCTTACCAGTGTGGCCCTTGTCCTTGCCGCTGATGATCATCACGTTGTCGCCGGTTTTAACATGAAGATTATTCATTTTTAAAACCTCCTTACAGCGATTCCGGAGCCAGGCTCAGGATCTTGGTGTAGCCGGCATCACGCAGCTCGCGAGCAACAGGTCCAAAGATACGAGTACCCTTGGGGTTCTTGTCGGCCATAACGATAACGGCGGCGTTCTCATCAAAACGGATGTAGGAACCGTCGTCGCGGCGCACGCCATGCTTGCTGCGCACGATGACAGCCTTGACGACGTCGCCCTTCTTAACGGAGCCGCCGGGGGCTGCCTTCTTGACAGAGCAGACCACGACGTCACCAATGTTTGCGTATCTCTTGCGGGTGCCGCCCAGCACACGGAAGCACATCAGCTCCTTGGCACCGGTGTTGTCGGCAACTTTGAGATAAGTTTGCATCTGAACCATATCAGATATCTCCTTTCAAACTGTTCAAAGCAGCGGGCAAAGATTACTTTGCCTTCTCAACGATACGGACCAGGCGCCAGCGCACATCCTTGCTCAGGGGGCGGCACTCCATGATCTCAACACGGTCACCGATACCGCACTCGTTCTGCTCGTCACGAGCCTTGAACTTCACGGTACGCTTCAGGATCTTCTTGTACAGGGGGTGCTGCACGCTATCCTTAACGGCAACCACGATGGTCTTATCCATCTTGTCGGACACGACAACGCCGACGCGGGTCTTTCTCAGATTACGTTCTTCCATCGTTTAACCTCCTTACTGCTTCTCAGCCAGAACGGTCATCACGCGGGCGATGTCCTTCTTGACTGCTTCGATGCGGCCGGGGTTCTCCAGCTGGTTGATGGCATGCTGGAAGCGCAGGTTAAACAGCTCAGCCTTCAGATCTGCCAGCTTGCTGGTCAGCTCTGCGGTCTGCATTTCGCGGAGTTCATTAGCCTTCATTGGTGCCATCCTCCTTCACGGAGTCCTCACGGACAACAAATTTGCACTTGATGGGCAGCTTGTGCATAGCCAGACGCAGAGCCTCGCGAGCAGTTGCCTCATCGACATCTGCCAGCTCGAACATCACGCGGCCGGGCTTCACGACTGCAACCCAGTATTCGGGAGAGCCCTTACCGGAGCCCATGCGGGTCTCAGCGGGCTTTTCAGTCACGGGCTTATCGGGGAAGATCTTGATCCAAACCTTGCCGCCACGCTTGATGTAACGAGTCATGGCAACACGGGCAGCCTCGATCTGCTTGGAGGAGATCCATGCCGGCTCCAGAGCAACAAGGCCGTACTGACCCTGGCACACCACGTTGCCGCGGGTAGCCTTGCCGGTCATGCGGCCGCGCTGAACGCGGCGGTACTTAACACGCTTAGGCAGTAACATTACTTGTTGCCTCCTTCCTTCTTAGGAGCGGTCTTTGCGCTCTTGAGGACCTCGCCCTTGTAGATCCACACCTTAACGCCGATGCGGCCGTAGGTGGTAGCAGCCTCTGCAAAGCCGTAGTCGATGTCGGCACGCAGGGTCTGCAGGGGGATGGTGCCCTCGTGGTAGCTCTCGGTGCGGGCGATATCAGCGCCGCCCAGACGGCCGGAGCACATTGCCTTGATGCCCTTTGCGGGAACGGTTGCGCGATCGCGGGGGCTCATGGCATTGCGCATGCACTGCTTCATAGCACGACGGAAGGTGACGCGGTTCTCCAGCTGACGAGCGATGTCCTCAGCAACCAGCTGTGCGTTGGTGGAGGGGCTCTTCACCTCGATGACATTGACGATAACAGTCTTGCCATACTCCTTGGTCAGCTTGTTCTGCAGGGCGATGCGCTCTTCGCCGCCCTTGCCGATGACCATACCGGGCTTAGCGCAGTAGATGTTAACATTAACGCGAGGAGCGGAAGTGGAAGGATCCACAGTGCGCTCGATCTCGATCTTGGGGACGCCAGCGTCCTTCAGCTGAGCCTTCAGCTCAGTGCGGATCTTGTGATCCTCGACGAGGTTATCGCTGAAATCCTTCTTGGAGGCAAACCAGCGGCTGTCCCAGTCTTTAATAACGCCGACACGAATGCCGTGCGGATTTACTTTCTGGCCCATTGTTTTCCCTCCTTACTCTTTCTCTTTCAGAACAACGGTCATGTGGCTGGTGCGCTTCAGGATGCGGTAGCCGCGGCCCTGTGCACGAGGCATCATGCGCTTCAGCGTCGGGCCGGGGCAAACGTAGCACTCGGCGACGTAGAGGTTGTTCTTGTCCATATTGAAGTTGTTTTCCGCATTAGCGGCTGCAGACTTCACCAGCTTCAGAAGGGGCTCACAAGCTGCCTTCGGGGTGTACTGCAGGATTGCCAGCGCTTCGTCCAGGGGCTTGTTACGGATCAGGTCCATAACGATAGACACCTTACGAGGACTAATGCGGGCATAACGAAGAATTGCCCGAGCTTCCATGTTGTGTTCCTCCCTCTATTACTTAGAATTACCAGTGTGGCCCTTGAAGGTACGGGTGGGAACGAACTCACCCAGCTTGTGGCCAACCATGTCCTCAGTCACATACACAGGCACATGCTTGCGGCCGTCGTGGACGGCAAAGGTGTGACCAACGAATTCGGGGAAGATCGTGGAGGCGCGGCTCCAGGTCTTGATGACCTGCTTCTTGCCGGAAGCGTTCATCGCTTCAACGTGCTTCATAAGAGCAGCCTGGACGAAAGGTCCTTTTTTAATGCTTCTACCCATTGTCTTAAACTCCTCTCTTACTTACCTGCACGCTTCACGATCAGCTTATCGGAGCGCTTATGATGCTTGCGAGTCTTGAGACCCAGAGCGGGCTTGCCCCAGGGAGTCATAGGACCGGAGTGACCAACAGGTGCGCGGCCCTCGCCACCACCGTGGGGATGGTCGCAGGGGTTCATAACGGTACCACGGCTGCCGGGACGCACGCCCATGTGGCGCTTGCGGCCTGCCTTGCCCAGGTTGACGTTCTCGTGGTCGATGTTGGAAACCTGACCGATGACTGCGGTGCAGTTCACGGGCACGTTGCGCATCTCACCGGAGGGCAGACGAACCAGAGCGTAGCCATTCTCCTTAGCCATCAGCTGAGCCATGTTGCCAGCGGAACGAACCAGCTGAGCGCCGCGGCCGGGATACAGCTCGATGTTGTGGATGATGGTACCGACGGGGATGTTCTCGAAGGGCAGGCAGTTGCCGGGCTTGATATCGGCAGACTTGCTGCTGACGACCACGTCGCCCACCTTCAGGCCATCGGGAGCAATGATGTAGCTCTTGGTGCCATCGGTGTACTCGACCAGAGCGATGAATGCGCTGCGGTTCGGATCGTACTCGAGAGTCTTAACGGTAGCGGGGACATCGGTCTTCTGACGCTTGAAATCGATGACACGATACTTGGTGCGGTTGCCGCCGCCCTGATGGCGGACGGTGATACGACCGGTGTTGTTGCGGCCGCTGTGCTTCTTCATGGGCTCCAGCAGGCTGCGCTCAGGAGCGACCTTGCTCAGGACGCTGTAATCCGTGACGGTCATGCCGCGGCGGCCCGGAGTAGTGGGGCCATACTTTTTGATAGCCATTGTGCTATTCTCCTTTGTTTATCTTATGAATTATTATCGGGGTCATATCCCCATAGAGGAACCCTCGGCGGGTTCTATCAGACCATGCTGTTGAAGAACTCGATCTCCTTGGAGTCCTTGGTCAGGGTCACGATAGCCTTCTTGGATGCAGCGGTGTAACCGGCGTGCATACCCTGACGGCGGAAGCGGCCACGGACGGAGACGGTGTTCACCTTAGCGACCTTGACGCCGGGGAACAGAACTTCAACTGCCTGAGCGATCTCGACCTTGGTAGCATCGGTAGCGACCTTGAAGGTGTACTTCTTGTCAGCGATGCCAGCCATGGAGTTCTCGGTAATGACCGGCTTCAGGACGATATCATGTGCGGTTTTCATTAGCCAAGCACCTCCTCGAGCTTCTTAGCTGCGTCGACGCTGATGATCAGCTTGTCGGCGTTCAGCACATCGTAGGTGTTCACGCTGCCTGCGAAGGTGGTCTTGACACCGGCGATGTTGCCAGCGCTCTTGACGAACTTTGCATCGACAGTCTCGTTGACCAGCAGGTTCTTCTTGCCGGCGCCCACAGCGTTCAGCATAGCGACCACAGCCTTGGTCTTGTACTCGTCGCAAGCGAACTTGTCAACGACGACCATGTTGCCATTGGCAGCCTTGTCGGACAGGACGCTCAGCAGAGCCAGACGCTTGACCTTGTTGTTGATGTGGTAGTTGTAGCTGCGGGGCTTGGGGCCCAGAGCAACGCCGCCGTGGGTCCACTGCGGAGCACGGATGGAGCCCTGACGAGCGTGGCCGGTGCCCTTCTGACGCCAAGGCTTCTTGCCGCCGCCGGAAACTTCCATGCGGATCTTGGTGTTCTGGGTGCCCTGACGCTGGTTAGCCAGGAAGTTCACCACAGCAATGTGGACAGCCTTCTCATTCGGGGTGATACCGAACACGGCGTCGGAAAGCTCGATCTCGCTAACGTGCTGACCGTTCATATCGACTACATTAAACTTTGCCATTGTAGCTTTCCTCCTTACGCCTTGACGCTGTTGGCCAGGGTGATGATGGTGCCCTTGGAACCGGGGACCGCACCCTTGACAGCGATCAGATTGTTCTCGGTGTCAACCTTGACAACGGTCAGGTTCTGCACGGTAACGCGCACGCAGCCCATGTGGCCGGGCAGGCGCTTGCCGGGGAACACGCGAGAGGGGTTGGAAATAGCGCCCATAGAACCTGCATGACGTGCCACCGGGCCAGTGCCGTGGCTCTCACGCAGACGGTGCTGGCCAAAGCGCTTGATAACGCCCTGGTAGCCCTTGCCCTTGGAAACGCCTGCAACGTCAACCTTGTCGCCTGCTGCAAAGACGTCAGCCTTCAGGATGTCGCCAACGTTCATTGCGGAAACGTCGTCCAGACGGAACTCACGCAGGGTCTTCTTGGGGGCAACGTTTGCCTTCTTGAAGTGACCTGCAGCTGCCTTGTTGACCTTCTTGGCGGAAACCTCGCCGAAGCCCAGCTGAACAGCCTGATAGCCATCGCTCTCGACAGTCTTCTTCTGCACGACGGTGCAGGGGCCTGCCTCGATGACGGTGACGGGGATAACCTTGCCGCTCTCATCGAACAGCTGGGTCATACCGACTTTCTTGCCGATAATGCCTTTAACCATTTTCTTTTCCTCCTGTAAAGGTTATTGGTTGGCAGCGCACGTCACTGCCAACATGACCCCTCGGGAAACGAGGGCATCGAATTTGATCGTGTGTGGTTTACAGCTTGATCTCGATGTCCACGCCAGCGGGGAGCTGGAGACTCATCAGAGCCTCGACCGTCTTATTGGACGGCTTCAGAATGTCGATCAGACGCTTATGAGTGCGGCTCTCGAACTGCTCGCGGCTATCCTTGTACTTGTGGGTAGCGCGCAGAACGGTGACCACCTCGCGATCGGTGGGCAGGGGGATGGGGCCAGACACGCGGGCGCCGGTGCGCTTTGCGGTCTCCACGATCTTCTCTGCTGCGGCATCGATCAGCTGAGCATCATAGCTCTGCAGACGGATTCTGATTTTCTCTTTGACTGCCATTGCTTACGCCTCCTGAAAAATTGTTTTTGCCCTAGGCGAGCCGATAAATTGCTCTACACAGTTCCGGGTGTTCCTCGATTTGGCACTATAAAAACCGGTGAACCGCATGGCAGTTCTCCCGGAAACATATTAGCAAATCAAATCCGAACATTGGTTCCGCCCGTTTCGCAGAGGAGTAACTTCTCTGCCGAGGGAACGTATTCCATCGCTGTCAGTAATTTTTTCGCCCGGTTCTAAGATCGGACATACTCCGCGGAAATAACCCATCGCAGCTATCGCCGGATGACAACCTCCCGCATCAACGCATATCGCTGGCCTGCACGACTTGTATCGCACAAGCCTTTTGCAGCCGAGAGATATTTTATCACATCTTCGTCTATTTGGCAAGTGTTTTTTGCAGAAAATTACGATTTTTCTTTTTTATTTTCTCTGTTTTGTCAATGGCCGCATTTTCTGTGCAAGATGCACAATCTCAGCGCTTTTTGCCAGTGGAAAACTCCCCCGCTCCCCCTTGCAGCATCAGTATGGGCGGGAAAGGCAGGGGTTATACCTATTATATAGGATAACCCCCGCCCGTGAAAATGGACTGCCGGAGCGTCCGCAGACGCTCCGGCAGTCTGAAATTATAAAGTTTTCTTCCGCTGAAGATGCGCAGAGCAGCGCGGCGCGCAGTTCAGATCATTTCTTCTTCAGCTGTTCCTCCAGCCCTTCCCGCGGGGTGATGTAGACGGTAGTGTACACCTCGTACAGCACCATGCCGGGCTTGGCACCGTTTGCTTTCCAGATGTTCTTCACCTCGGTGGTGTCTACTGCCACCTTGGCGCCGGTGCCCGCCTTGTAGGCGCTGGAATGGATGACCGCCAGCTCCGCCGCTTCCTGCTTGGTGGTGTCCGGGATGTCCTCGCCCCGGCTCATGACCACAACGTGGCTACCGGGGGCTTTCTGTACATGGAACCACAGGTCCTTGCCCCGGGCGGTGTGCAGGGTGAGCTTGTCGTTCTGGGCGTTGTTGCGGCCTACCAGAATCTCAAAGCCATCGCTGGAGGTATAGCGCAAAAAGTCCGCAGGCTTCTGCTTTTTGTCCCGCTGCTTGTAGTACTTCAGGTAGCCCTGATTTTTCAGCTCCATGCGGATCTCGTTCAGGGCAGCTTCGCCGGAGGCGCTTTCCACCTCGTAGAGCACCGTTTCCAGATAGGCGATTTCCTTTTCGCCCTCGGCCAGCAGGTCTACCAGCATCCGGGCGGCGGTCTGCTTCTTTTTGTAGTTCTTAAAGAAGTTCTGGGCATTCTGGCTGGGGCTGAACCGCAGATCCAGCGGGATGGTCACCTCTTTGCCCTCGTCGTACCAGTTGGGCACGGTCAGGCTCTTCATGCCCTTTTGCGCCAGATAGAGGTTGGCAGACAGCAGCTCGCCGTACAGGCGCAGCTTTTCGCTTTTGCCGCTGGCGGCAAGCTCTTCCTGTCGTGCTGCCTGCTTGCGCAGGGCGCGGTCGTACATATTGTGCACCGCCTTGTGCAGTTCCTTGCTCTTGGTGCGCAGCCGCTCAGCGCGGTCCTTCTCGGCATAGTAGCCCTCCAGCATCGCGTTGAAGGACGACCACTCCCGGATGGTGTACTGCTCGCCATACTGCTGCGGACGGAAGAAGGTATACTCCACCGGCTTGCCGTCCGGCGCAGTGACGCTGCACGGACAGCCGCCCTGCGCGTGCAGCTCCTTCAGCTCGTCGATTGCCGCCATCAGGCTGCGCTTCTGGGCATCGGTCAACTCGTTGGCGGGCAGGTGCTCGCCGTCAAAGGCGCGCCATGCGGCTTCGCGGCAGACCACCGGCCCTACACCAGCCACCGTTTTGTTCAGAGCATCCGCCACCGGCAGTTCCCGCTGACAGGCCGCTGCCACGATGGATGCGCTGCTCACCAGCAGAAAATCCGGGCGGGCGGGCTTGGGGGGCGTGGTGTAGGGCAAGCCCGGCAGCAGCTGCCGGACATCGCTGTCCTCAAAATCCACCCGCTTGAGGGCGTCAATAATTTTGCCGCTCTGCACCAGCACAAGGTTAGAGTAGCGCCCCATCAGCTCAGCACACAGGGTATTGCGCACAAGGTCGCCCATCTCGTTAGTGCACTGAAAATCAAAGTAGACGATGCGGTCGCCCGGCTCCATGTGCACATCCAGCAGTCTGCCGCCGGTCAGGTGCTTGCGCATGAGCATACAGAAGGAGGGCGGCGTCTCGGGGTTTTCAAAGGTCTCCTCGGTCAGACACACCCGTGCAGAGCCGCTGCGGGCAGACAGCAGCAGCGCGTAGGTATCGGTGCGGGTGCGCAGGGTGATGACCAGCTCATCCCGGGTCGGTTCAAAAATTTTTGCGATCTTGGCATCGGTCAGGGTGGCTTTCAGTTCCGCTGCCGTCAGCGCCAGTGTCGCGGCATCCAGTGCCATAGTGTTTACCTCGTTTTATCTATAACCCTCTCAGTCGCCTGCGGCGTTGCCAGTTTTTCGTTTTATGCTGAAAGACCTCCCCCTTTCGGGGGAGGTGGCATTGCGCAGCAATGACGGAGAGGGTTCTCTTTTTATAAATAAGTATACGGGTCGCGGTTCTCGGTGCTCACCAGCACCTCCACCTCCGGCAGGGCGGTGCGCAGAGCAGCCGCCACAGCGGCAGTCACCGGGAACTCGGTGGCGTAATGCCCCGCCGCAATGAGGGAAAGTCCCAGCCGCTTGGCGTCCAGTGCATGGTGGTGGTTGGCTTCGCCGGTCAGCAGACAGTCCGCGCCCTCGGCGATGGCTTCGGCAAACAGACTGCCGCCCGCGCCGCTGATGACAGCCAGCCGATGCACCGGCTTTCCGGCGTCGGCAAACTTCACCTGCACCGCTGCGCCGGTGTCCGGCGCGTTGCACAGGGCAGCCAGCTTACGCTGCGCCAGCGCGGCAAGTTCCGGCACGGTGATGGGGTCGATTTCCCCTACCCGGCCGCAGCCGTCTGCAAAGGCGGTGCGCTGCCGGATGCCGAAAAGATCCGCCAGCACATCGTTCACCCCACCCTCGGCGGCATCCAGATTGGTGTGCATACAAATGGCGGAAATGCCCGCCTGCACCAGCTGATAGGGCACATCGGCAGGGAACAGCCGCTTGAGCGGGTCAAAGATGACCGGGTGGTGCGCCACGATGACCGTGCACTGCTTTGCCGCCGCTTCTGCCACCACTTCCGGGGTGATGTCCAGCGTCACCAGCACCCGGCGCACCGCGCCGCCGCAGTCCACCAGCAGGCCGGGGTTATCCCAGTGCTCTGCCAGCTCCGGCGGGGCAAGCCGCTGCATTACTTCGTATACCTGCTGTACCGTGGTCATTTCAGTTTCCCTCTTTCAGAATGGCATCCATCTCTGCGGCAAGCGGGCTGCCGTCCGGCACGCCCAGCCGCATCCGGGGCAGCTTTGCCCGCTGCCATGCGGCGTAGCCCGCGCCCTCCGGCCAGCGGGCGGTATCCCCCAGCAGACATTGGGTAAAGGTGGGTTCTATCACCGCGCCGGTGTACTCTGCCGCCATCACCGCATACCAGCGGCCAGCGGCCTGCACCGGGCGGTCGGCCACAAGGGTAAAGCCGTGCTGCCACAGCCAGCGGCGCAGCTCACTGTGCCGGGTGGCAGGCACCATAACAAGGCGCGGCCCGCCCACGGCGGACACCCACGGCGCTTTTTCGATGATCTCCCATGTGGTCTGCGCCGACACGCCCGCCAGCACGATGCTGCCCACCTCCCCGGCAGACAACACAGAAAGACCGTCGCCGAGCCGAAGCTCAGCGCGGTCCAGACAACCTGCATTTTCCAGCGTCTGTTTTGCCTTGGCCAGCGGGCCGGGGCGCAGGTCTGCCCCGATGACCTTCGGGTACTTACCCGAAGCCGCCAGCACCGCCGTCAGCTTGCCGTGGTCGCAGCCGATGTCCGCCACCGGCTGTCCTGGGCGCACCAGCTCTGCCGCTGCGGTCAGACGCGCATCCAGTGTTGGCAGCACTCAGGCCTTCTTAGCTGCCAGATGGGTGTTCAGCTTCTCCAGCAGCTCGTCGCAGTTCACGCCGTGCACTTCGCAGGCTTCCTCGATGGTCTCCCCGCGGGAAGCCGGGCAGCCCAGACAGTGCATCCCGATCTCCATAAAGTAGGGTGCGGTGGTCTGGTCCATATCCAGAATGTCGCCGATGATGGTATCGCGGGTCACCTGCTTGGGTGCGGTGTGTGCCTCTTTTTTGAGCATATTGAAAATATCAAACATGATAGCTTTTCCTTTCTGTTTTGGGTGAGATACAGTATAACCTACTGTTCCTCTATACTATACCCCAAACCGGGGCAGTTTTGCAAGAGCCTTGGGGAAATCCGCTTACCCCTCCGCCTGATAGTTCTTTTCCAGCGAGAAGCCGCGCCCGCTCACCTCGGTAACATGGCTCACGATCATAAAGCAGGTGGGGTCGATAGTGTGCGCCAGCTTTTCCAGCCTTGGCAGCTGCCGGTTGGAGACCACGCTCAGCAGCACCGACTCCGGCTCCCGCAGGTAGCCGCCCTCGCCGTGCAGGATGGTCACGCCGCGGTCCAGCTGCGCAAAGATGGCAGCGCAGATCTCATCGGACTTGGCACTGATGATCTTCACCTCGGTGCGGGTGGTGCCCAGCATGAGCACCTTGTCCAGCACGACCGTGTAGATAATGGCCATCACCACGCCGTACAGGGACTGCCGCACCGGGCTGAACGCCGCCTGCGCCGCCAGAATGATAAAGTCGAAAACCATCATGGTGCTGGACACCGGCAGGTGGAACCACTTGTTCAGCACCAGCGGGGGGATATCCATGCCGCCGGTGGAAGCACCGGCGCGGATGGTGATGCCCAGCGAGATGCCGATGCCAAAGCCCGCGAATACGGTGTTCAGCACCAGATCATCGGTCAGTACAAGATTGCCCAGCAAGCGCTCCCACAGCGCCATAAAAAAGGGGCTGAGCACCGTGCTTGCCATGGTGTTCAGGGCAAAGCGGCGTCCCAGCACCCACCAGCCCAGCAGCAGCATGGCCACGTTGACCACGAACAGTACTGCAGACACCGGCAGTCCGGTGACCTTGTTGAAAGCCAATGCGATACCGGTGGCACCGCCGGTGATCAGGCCGGAGGGCATCAGAAATAATACCACAGTCAGCGCATACATCGCGTTGCCCACCACGATGGACAGTGCGTTGAAGAGCTGCTGTTGCTTGTGTGTTAATTGCGTCATCTTCATCTTCCTTTGTTTATAGTTGAAGTTCCTTCTACTATGATAACGAAAACATCCGCATTTATCAAGCCTTCGGCGATAAATGCGGATATCGGGATCGATTTTTAAGGGGTCAAAGGGCAGCTTCCGGCTGGGCTTCGTCCTCTTCCATCAGCCGCAGACCGGCGGTATCGGTCACCGGCAGCGAGAACACAATGGCGCCCGCCTTGGGGTTTGCCCCCTCCATAATGGCCTTCATGATGGTGTTTTTCTGGCTGGTGCGGCTGACGATGAGCACCAGCTCCTTTTCGTTCACCAGCTCCACGCCCAGAAAAGCAGCTGCACCCTCCATGCCGGTGCCCTTTGCGTGGATCACCGTGCCGCCGCCTGCACCGGCGGTGCGGGCAGCATCCATAATGGAGCCGGTGTAGCCCTGATTTGCCACCACCAGCAGCAGTTCATAGCGGGTATCCTTCAAGGTGCTCTCCTCCTTCCATGTAAGGGGCTGGTGCTCGGTAAGGAACATCAGCGCCCGTTTGCCGCCAATGCTGCTCAGCGGCACAATGAACGCAATGCCGGTGCCCGGCACATCGATCTGCATTTTGCGGCGCAGATCCTTCTGGATCTTCTGCCAGCTTTCTGCCGTTACCACAGCCAGCAGCACCGCCTTTTCGGTCTTTTCCAGCCCAAGGGTGGAAAGCGTCTCCTGCACCGCCGTGCCGGAGCCCACGGTGCGCATACTTACCGTTACGCCATGGCTTTTGTACAGCTGCAAAAAGCCATCGGTAGAGCGGCGGTCGGTGATGGTGATCATCAAAAACAAACTGCTCACGTTCTGCCTCCTTTACAGCTCGATAATGGCGTCATCCGGCAGATCTGCAAACACGGTGGCAAGCACCGCAGCGGGCTGCGCCGTCCGTGCCTTGCGGGTGCGCAGCTGCGCCACCAGACCCATCATCTGCACGGTGATCAGCGGAGTCATGGCGACCATCGCCACCACGCCGAAGGCATCGGTGACGATATTGCCGCCCACCGCCACGCAAGCACCCTGCGCCAGCGGCAGCAGGAAGGTAGCGGTCATGGGGCCGGAAGCCACACCGCCCGCGTCAAACGCGATGGCGGTAAACAGCTTGGGCACCACAAAGGAGATGCTGATGGCGAACACATAGCCCGGCACAAGGAACCACAGGATGGAGATGCCGGTCAGCACCCGCACCATGGCAAGCCCCACCGAGATGGACACGCCTGCGGAAAGCGCCAGACCCATGGCCTGCGCCGAGATGGCACCGTCGGTCACCTCTTCCACCTGCTTGTTCAGCACATAGACCGCAGGCTCGGCCTTGACGATGAAGTAGCCGATGAGCATTCCGATGGGAATGATCACCCAGCGCATCCCGCCGCCTGTCAGCACCTGACCCAGATAGTTACCGGCGGGCATAAAGCCCACGTTTGCGCCGGTCAGAAAGAGCACAAGGCCGATATAGGTATACACAAGACCTACGCCGATGCGCCCCAGTGTGCGGCGGTCCAGCCGCAGGGCGATCAGCTGAAATGCTCCGAACATCAGCACGATGGGCAGCAGCGAGCGGGCGATCTCGGCCAGATAGGTGGGCAGACCCTCCCGGAACAGCTTCCACAGCTCCACCGAATCTGCCACCTCCGGCAGAACGGGCGGAATGTAGGTGCTGTCCGCTGCGCGGAACGCGATGCCCAGCGTCAGCACCGCCAGAATAGGGCCGATGGAGCACATGGCCACCAGACCAAAGCTGTCGTCTGCCGCGTGGCGGTCGCCTCGGATGGCGGAAACGCCCACGCCCAGCGCCATGATAAAGGGCACGGTCATGGGGCCGGTGGTCACGCCGCCGGAGTCAAACGCCACGGCAAGGAACTCCTTGGGCACAAAGGCCGCCAGCAGAAAGATGAGCCCATAGAACAGCACCAGCAGTTTTGGCAGCGCAACGCCGATGAGCATACGCAGGAAGGCAAAGACCAGAAACAGGCCCACGCCCGCCGCCACCGAAAGGATCAGCGTGCCGCTGGGGATGGAGGGCACCTGATCTGCCAGCACCTGCAAGTCCGGCTCCGAGATGGTGATAAGGAAGCCCAGCAAAAAGCCGAGCACGAGAATGAGAAGCAGCTTGCGGCTGCGGGTGATGACTGCACCTACCCGCTCGCCCATGGGGGTCATGCTCATCTCTGCACCCAGAGTAAAGAACATGATGCCCACCACGATCATGGCAGCGCCCAGCAAAAAGCACAGCAGGATGCTGGGCGATACCGGTGCTACCGTAAAGCAGAGCACCAGCACAATGGCCACAATGGGCAGCACCGCCTGCAGCGCCTCCAAAAGCTTTTCCCGCAGCTTGGGGAGCGATCGTCTGAGAATGATGTCCACCGCCTTTCGTCTGTATCCTGTTTGTACACTTTTGTGCAAGATATATTTATAGTATACAGATTCAGGACTATGCCGTCAATCCGCAGAAGGAAAAAACTTGAGCATATTCCATAAATTGTAAAAAACATTCCATAAAAAGGGGTTCTGAAAAGCCATAGGCTTTTCAGAACCCCAAAATTAAAATAATTATTTTTACGCCTTTTTCGGCTTCAGCCAGCCGTCCACGGCGGCTACCAGCGCCTTGCCCCGGCGGCCCAGCAGACGGGGCAGCAGCACCCGCGCCATGGCCCATACGCCCGCAAAGTTGTACAGGATGATAACCAGCGTGATCAGCCCTGTCCACAGTCCGTACAGCGGCGGCTCTGCCAGCAGCACAAAAGCTTCAAATACCAGTACGGCGGCGTTTGCCAGCACCCGCGCCGGGTGGACGTGCATCCCAATCATGCGGCGGGCGTCCACCGCACGCAGGGTGAACACCAGCGCAAGGCCAAGGAAGGACGCATAGGTCGCGCCCACAGGCCCCCACAGCTTGATGAAGAAATAGTTCATGATGCAGTTGCTGATGGCACCCGCCATCATGGTGACCATGCTGCGCTGCGACTTTTTGGTCACAACGTACACGCTGTTCATGAACTGGTTGAAGCAGCTGCAGGTGGAAGCCAGCACGAGGAACGGCACAAAGTGCCATGCGTAGTAATAGTTGGACTTCATGACGTGCATCACCGGGCGGCACAGCCAGATAATGCCCGCCGCGCAGCAGAACAGCACGCTGGAATAGGTGCGGAAAATCTTGGTAAAGAACCGGGCGCGCTCCTCCTCCTCGGTGACGGCGGAAAGCTGCCACGCATCGTAGAAGATCAGACCCAGCGTGGTCAGGATGGTGGGCAGGAAGTAGCCGGTGGAAAGCAGACCGCTCCATGCGTTGCCGGTGCGCTCGTCCAGCCCTTCGCACATTTCGCGCACAAAGAACAGGTCAGAAGCATTGATGATCCAGAAGCTGATCTGCGCCGGGATCATGGGCAGCGAGAAGTTGAGCATCTGCCGCCACAGCTTTTTGTTGACGCCCTTCAGCTCCACATAGTTCCACAGCTTGCCGGTGAACAGCAAGAACAGCACGCTGGTCAGGTCGCCGCTGATGATGGCCAGCAGGTAGCCGTTGGCGCCCCACTTGAAGCCCACCAGATACAGCACATAGAAGGCCATGGTCGCCACGGTGCACAGCACGCCGTCCACTGCCACCAGCTTATTCCACTGGCGGCTGCGCACGAACTGAGTGCACAGGGTGCGCAGGCAGCTCATGAGCACATAAATGTAGATCAGCAGGCCGTACTGCGCCATATCCGGCAAAAACTGGGTGATGGGCCAGCACAGCACCAGAATGCCAAAGCCGCCCAGAATGGTGAGCAGGCCGTTGGTGAACACCTGCTTTTCGCTGTTGCCCTTGTCCAGACCAAAGCGGATGATGGCGTTGGACATGCCCATAGACACAAAGGGGATGAGCAGGTTGGCGTACTGGCTCAGGATCTTGGACAGACCCAGATCCGAGATCTCCGCCATGGCGTAGGTCAGAAAGGGCTGTACGATCAGGGTAAGCAGCTTGGACGAAAAGCTGGAGATTGCAAAGATCAAAGTATTGCCGGCAAGCTTGGAATATTTATCGCCGGTCTTTTTTTCGTTTTCCAAGGGAATTTCCCTCCGTTTTTACGATAGATTATCTTTTCAGCAGCTCCCGCCGGGCTTTCCAGTCCGGCAGCAGCTTTTCCACCTCTGCCCAGAAGGCTGGGCTGTGGTTCAACTGCAAAAAATGGCAGTACTCGTGTACTACCACATAGATCTGCGCCGCAGGGGGCTGGTTATACAGCTGCAAGGCAAAGGTGATCTGCCGCTTAGCCGGGCAGCACACGCCCCAGCAGCTTGTCATGCTGCGCACCTTCAGAACGGGCTTCTGCCCGCCCAGCACCCCGGCAAAGGCCGGGTAGACCTTATCGCTCATGGCGGTAAAGTAGGCCAGTGCCGTGGCTTTATCCGGCAGGTCGGCGTTGTCCCTGTTCAGCTTGGCAATGTTCTTCACCCGGGTATCCCGGATCCACTGGGCGTTTTGCAGCACAAAACGGTCAGCCTGCTCCAGACTGGCCGTCAAAGGGATGCTTACCATCACGGTGCCGTTGCTGCGCACCCGCAGATGCAGCTGCTTTACCTTTTTGCGCACCAGCTCGTACTGGATGCCCTCCACGCTGCGCAGCTGGGCGCACGGCTTTGCCGGCATCTCAGGCCTTGCTCCGCATCAGGCGGCCAAGGGGCAGCTGCGCCAGCACCACGGCGGCAAACAGCAGCACGCAGCCGGAGGATTCCCGGAAAGAAAGGTTCTGGTGCAGCAGCAGCCAGCCGCCCAGAGCGCTGAATACGCTTTCCAGACACATGATCAGGCTTGCCACGGCGGGGTTCAGGTCCCGCTGACCCAGAATCTGCAGGGTGTAGGCCACGCCGCTGGACATCACGCCGCAGTACAGGATGGGCCCGGCGTAGGTGACAAACTCTGCCATGGCAGGCTGCTCGAACAAAAACGCCGCCACGGTGCTTTCCACCGACACCACGAAAAACTCCACAAGGCTCAGGCGCACGCCGTCCATCTGCGGGGAGAAATGATCCACCGCCATGATCTGGAAGCTGAACAGCACCGCACACAAAAGCAGCAGCCCGTCGCTGCTCTGGATGCTGCCAAAGCCGTCCTTCATGCACAGCAGATACAGCCCCACCACGGCAATAGCCATGCTCACCCACAGCTGCGCGCTGCCCTTGCGGCCCAGAAACAGGCCGAACACCGGCACCAGCACCACATACATGGCGGTCAGGAAGCCCGCCTTTGCGGTAGAGGGGTCCAGCGTGATGCCCAGCTGCTGCGCCGCGCTGGCCAAAAACAGCAGCGTACCGCACACAAGCCCGGCTTTCAGCAGCTGCTTACGCTCGGCAGAACTCTTGGGCTTGCCGTCCGGCCTGCCCTGCCGGTGGTGCAAGGCGTCAAACGCCTTGACCGTGGGGAGCAGCACCAGAACCGCCATCCAGCTGCGCCCTGCCAGAAAGGAGAACGCGCCCATGCCGGAGCCGGCGCTCTGCGCCACAAAAGCTGTGCCCCAGATCAGGGCGCACAGCATCAGCAGCATTGAATTTTTCGTCTGGTTCGTCATCCGGCAATGCCCTCCACCTTCATCAGGCCGTACAGGTAGTACCGACTGGAATCATACGAGATGGTCACACGGTACTGCGCCGCCGGGTCCAGCCCTGAAATGGTGCAGCGGTAGTCGGTGCCATCGGTCTTGATATAGTAGGTGCTGTCCGGCACATACTCTGCGCCGCCGTCCACCTTTTTCCACAGTGCAACCTTGAACTTCTGGGTGCCCTCGGCGGTGCCGCAGGCCATAATGTTCAAACTGCCGCCCGGCACGGTAAAGTAGCCGGTGTTGCGGCTCCAGATGCCGTTGAACACCGCGTACAGGCAGCCGTCTGCGGTGGCGGTGGCATACTTTGCCGAGGCATCCGCAATGCCCTGAATGATCAGCGGGTCGGTGGTGGCTTCCGCCCAGCGGGTGGTGTCCTCCTCCTGTACTTCCTCGGAGTGGCCGGTCACCTTCTGCGCCACCTTTTTCAGGGTCTCCTTGCAGCCAGTCAGGCTAAGCACCATCACCGCCGCCAGCAGCAATGCCAAAAGCTGTTTTTTCATCTTCATAGCTTTCCTCATAGAAACAAAGAAACTTTTCTTTTTCGTGCGTCTCTGCCAACGGGCAGATACAGGGTAAGTATACCGCATTTTGCCGCTCTGCACAAGATACCTGTATTTATTTTGTGCGGTTTGCCGCCTGTTTCTGCACAAATTTTCACGTATTCAGCGCCCGCAGCGCTGCGCACTCGGCCTCGGCCAGTGCAGGCGCCTCCGGCCCGAACAGGCTGCCGTAGCGGTACAGCGCCCAGCCGCCCGCCGCCTGCTGCCGTAAGTCCTTTACCTGCGCCGCCAGCGCACTGCCGGTGCTCCAGCCGGATACGCTGTCCGGGTTCGCGCCGCCGTCCCCGGTGCCCACCCGGTATGCGCCCAGCCCGAAATACAGCGCCACATCCCCCGCCCGGGGGTAGCTAAGCCACGCCGGGACGATGTTTTCAAAGGCAAAGCGGGTGCTTCCGGATTGCAAGGTAAAGCCGTAGCCCCAGTACACCTGTGGGCAGAGGTAGTCGATGACCTTTTCCTCCCCGCCCGCCGCCAGCCATGCGGTCACATCGCTGTACTGCTGGTCGAGGTCGTTGTCCGGGTTGCCCTGCGGGCTGATGCCGAACCGCAGGGTGGGGTCTGCCGCCTTTACCGTGCGGTGCACCTTCGCCACCAGCGCGGTAACGTTCTGCCGCCGCCACGCGGCAAGGTCGGCTGCGCCGCTTGCCGCAAACTGCACCGCGTCCACAGCGGCGTCGGTGGTGGGGTAAAAGTAATCGTCAAAGTGGATGCCGTCCACCGGGTAGTTCTGCACAAGCTCTGCCACCCCCTGCACCACATAGTCTGCGGCGGCAGGCACAGCGGGGTTCAGGTACAGCCCCTCCCCGGCGGTGCACAGCCAGTCCGGGTGGGTGTTGGCCAGATTATTCTCTGCCAGATTCGGCGGCATCGCCGCCGAGGAGCGCAGGCGGTAGGGGTTGACCCACGCCTCCACCCCGATGCCCCGGCGGTGCGCCTCGGTCAGAAAGACATCCAGCGGGTCAAAGCCGGGGTCCTTGCCCTGCACCCCGGTGCACAGATGGCTCCACGGGAACAAACTGCTGCGGTACAGCGCATCCCCGAAGGGGCGCACCTGTGCCAGTACGGTGTTCAGCCCCAGCCCGGCGCAGTTGTCCAGCAGCTGCGCCGCCCCGGCGCGGAAGGTGTCCTCGGTGGAGAAATCCAGCAGCGCCCAGTCCAGATAGCTCACCCACACCGCCCGCCACTCTCCGGCGGGCAGGGCGGGGTTGGGTGCCGGGGGCGTATCCTGCCCGGAGGCGGCGGTCTTTTCTGCGTTGCCCTTTTGCCGCAGATACCACCCCGCCAATCCGCAGGCGGCAACGCCCGCCCCGGCCAGAAAGGCCCGGCGGCCAAAGCGGCGTTTTGCCTTGGCTTTAGACGTCCTGCGGCGCTGGGTCACAGGGTCTCCTCCTGTGTCTTATACAGGGTAAGCCCCGCCCAGCCCCGGGCGCAGGTCAGCAGCACGAACATGATATTCGTCCAGAAGGCAAGGCCGCTCATGCCCGCGTACTTGGTCAGCATCCAGAACACCAGCCGCAGCACCTCGGCGGCGCTCACCAGCTGCAGCTGCCGCTGGATGGGCTTGCCGCGCTCGTACTCGGTGGCAAGCAGCGCAGGCCACACCAGCGCCGAGCAGATATCCCCCGCCCAGCCGCTGGCACCCAGCTTGCTGAGCATCAGCACCACGAACACGCCGGTGTAGTTGCGCTTTTCCCTTGCCGGTGCGCCCTTTTGCGCCGCCAGAAACAGCACCGCGATGCCAGTAAGGCAGAACACGATCATTTCCAGCCCGGAAAAATCCATCCCGCCCAGCACGGCAAAGCCGCCCAGCATGGACACTGCCGCTGCAGCCAGCAAAAAGAAATACCATGTCTTGCGTGTAAATTTAAGCTTCATGAAGCCCTCCTCCGGGCGTTTGCGCCCGGTTTGCAGAAAAATTTAAAAAAGAATTGTAAATATTATAGCACAAACCCCCGCAGGTTGTGTTACAATAAGGAAAACTCTTTTGGGGAGGGTCTTTCCATGAACGCTGTCGTTTCCGTCTGTCTTTTAGCCTGTGCGCTGGGCATCATCGTGTACCTGCTCTCCCGGCGGGAGACAAACCGCCGCAGCCAGTACGGCCCCGCCGGCCTGTCCGAGTTCCGCACTAGCCTTGCGCTGGACGAATGCTTTGACCGTCTGGACACCCACAGCGACACCGACCTCTTTGCCTACGAGTGCCGCCGGGAGAACGACGGCAGCTTTCTGCTGCACCTGACGCTGCACCAGCCCAGCCAGCAGCCGCTGGACACTTTGTACACCCTGCGGCTGGACCCCGGCCGCCAGACCGTGGTAACTTTGATCTTTATCCGGGAGGCCTTTGGCTACAAAGAGCCGCTGTTCCCGCCCGCCATGCTGGACGAATTTATGCTGCAAAAGCTGGATGCCCACCGCACCAAATGATTTTTGCGGAAAATGCTTTCCTTTTTGCGCGGTTTTTGTTATACTAGTGCGTGTTGCAGCAATGCAGCACCCCTGCGGGCCAGTAGCTCAGCTGGTCAGAGCTGGCGGCTCATAACCGCTTGGTCGCGGGTTCAAGTCCTGCCTGGCCCATACAGAAAAAAGACACCCTTTCGGGTGTCTTTTTTGTATTTCAGGCGCTTTTATTCCCCATCCTCTGCGGGCAGCTGGTTCCACAGGCGGGGTACATATCACAGAGCACATGATACGCTGGCCGTTTTTGTTTGCCCCCATTGCGGCAGATCCTGCTTTCTGCCGCAAATTGCATCAGATCCCGCCGTTTGCTCAATGAGTATTTCCCGCCGTCCCGTTATACTGGGAGGGAAATGGAATTAAACGATGGAGGAACAGACCATGAAATACGGTGTCATCGATGTGGGTGGCGGCCTGCGGGGCATTTACGGCGCTGGCGTGCTGGACCGCTGCCTGGAGGAGGACCTCCGCTTCGATCTCTGTATCGGCGTTTCGGCGGGCAGCGCCAATATGGCGTCCTATCTGGCAGGCCAGCATGGGCGGAACAAGCCCTTTTACGATGAATACTCCTTCCGCAGGGAGTACATGAGCGTGCACAACCTCATCCGCAAGCACTCCTATCTCGATCTGGGCTATGTCTACGGCACCCTCAGCAATGCAGGCGGCGAGAATCCGCTGGATTACGTGGCGCTTGCCCGCAGCCCGGCAGAGCTCTGCGTGGTGGCCGCTAATGCACAGAACGGCGAGGCGCAGTATTTCACCAAGGCAGACCTCCACCCGGACGACTACCGCGTCCTCATGGCGTCCTGCTGCATCCCGGTCATCGACCAGCCCTGCGTCATCGACGGCGTGCCTTATTTTGATGGCGGCCTGGCCGACCCCGTCCCGCTGGAATGGGCCTTTGCCCACGGCTGCGACCGGGTGGCTCTCATCCTGACCAAGCCCATCGGACTGGTGAGTAGTGATGCCCGGGACAAGCATCTGGCACACCTGCTGCAGTCGCATTACCCCGCTGCAGCCGAAGGGCTGCGCCGCCGGGCATGGCGGTACAACACGGCTGTCCAGCGGGCGCGGGAGCTGGAGCGACAAGGCCTTGTCTGCATCATCGCCCCGGACAGCACCGAGGGAATGTCCACCCTGACCAAGAACCGCGCCTGCCTTGAAAAAATGTACGCCAAAGGCAAACAGGACGCCGAAGCGCTGGTGCGGTGGATGCAAAACACCAAACAAGATGAATCGGTGGGCACCTAGAGATGAAACCCGTTCACTTCCCTTGACAAGAGACAAAAAGACACCCTTTCGGGTGTCTTTTTTGTATTTCAGGCGCTTTTACTCCCCATCCTCTGCGGGCAGCTGGTTCCACAGGCGGTAGTAGACGCCCTGCTTTTCCAGCAGCTGGGCATGGGTACCCTCTTCCACGATGCCCTCCTCGCCCAGCACAAGGATACGGTCGTAGTCCTTGATGGTGGTCAGACGGTGGGCGATGGTCAGGGTGGTGCGGCCATGAGCCAGCTTTTCAAGGCTCTGTCCCACAAGGATCTCGCTCTCGTTGTCCAGTGCGCTGGTGGCTTCGTCCAGAATCAGGATGGGCGGGTTCTTCAGGAATACCCGGGCAATGGCGATGCGCTGCTTCTGTCCGCCGGACAGCTTGACGCCGCGCTCGCCCACATAGGTGTCGTAGCCGTCCTTCAGCGCAAGGATGAACTTTTCCGCGCCCGCCAGCCGGGCGGCGGCTTCGATCTCCTGCCGGGTGGCGCCGGGCTTGCCGTAGGCGATGTTCTGCGCCACCGTGCCACTGAACAGGTACACGTCCTGCTGCACGATGCCGATATCCTGCCGCAGGCTCTTCAGGGTGACCCGGCGGATATCCTGTCCGTCAATGAGGATGCGGCCGCTGGTCACCTCGTAAAAGCGGGGGATCAGGTTGCACAGGGTGGTCTTGCCGCCGCCGGAGGCACCCACCAGCGCCAGACGCTCTCCGGCGCGGATGTCCAAGCTGACGTCGTGCAGCACCTTGTTGTGGTCGTCCGGGTACTCAAAGCATACCTTCTCGAATCGGATCTCGCCGGGGCCGGGCTGCAATGGCACGGCGTCCGGGGCGTCCTTGATGGCCACCGGGGTGTCCATGATCTCGGCAAAGCGCTCGATGCCGGTCATGCCGCGCTGGAACTGCTCGGCAAACTCCACGATGCGCCGGATGGTGGCGATGAGGGTGGTGACGTAGAGCATATAGGCCACAAGGTCGCCGGCGGTGATCTTGCCGTACACCAGCGACAGCCCGCCCGCCAGAATGACCACCAGATACATCAACCCGTCAAACAGGCGGGTGGAGGTGTTGAAGGCGCCCATGGCGTAGTAGCCAAGGGTCTTGATCTGCTCAAAGGCGCGGTTGCCCCTGGCAAACTTTTCCCGCTCCTCATCCTCGGCGGCAAAGGCCTTGACCACGCCCTGTCCCAGCAGACTGTCCTCGATGGTGGAGTTCAGCTCACCGATCTGGACGCGCTGCTGGCGGAAGCGCGCCCGCAGACGGCCGTTCAGGTACACCGACACCACGCCCATCAGCGGCACACAGGCAAACACTGCCAAGGTCAGCGGGATGCTGGCGCGGCACAAAATGACAAAGGACGCCACGATCTTGATGCCCGCGATGAAGAACTCCTCCGGGCAGTGGTGGGCGAACTCGGTCACATCAAACAGGTCGTTGGTGATGCGCCCCATGATGGTGCCCACCTTAGTGTTGTTGTAGTAGGTGTGGTCCAGCTGCAACAGATGGTCAAAGGCATCCCGGCGCATATCCGTTTCAATATGCACGCCCATGATGTGGCCGATGCTGGACATATAGTAGCTGGCTGCGCCGTCGATGATGCGCAGCACAAAGTAGAGTGCCGCCAGCTTCAGCACGATGCCCGCCGTCAGGGTGATGCCCACCCCCATGGCAGAGTTGGTGATGGTGCTCATGATCTTGGGCAGCACGATATCGCACAGGGTGGTCAGCGCTGCGCAGAACAGGTCAAGGCACAGCACCATCTTATAGTTTGCCAGATACGGCAGAAAGCGCCGGATCAGCGCACCGCTGCTTGCGTGGTGCGCCCCGGGGTCGTTGGTCTTAGTTTTCGGCATGGTTCCTCCGTTTTTATCGTTACTTTTTGCTGTAATCCCGCGCGCCGTAGATGGCGGTACCGATGCGCACAAGGGTAGCGCCCTCGCGGATAGCGTTCTCAAAATCGCCGCTCATGCCCATGGAAAGGGTCTGCATCTCCACGTTGTGGTAGCCCCGCTCCCCTGCCCGGACGAACAGCTGATACACCTGCGCCAGATACCGGCGGTTCTGGGCATCGTCATCGTTCACGGGCGGGATTGCCATCAGACCCTTGACCCGGATATGCTGTTGTGCGGCGGCGGTGTCCAGCAGCGGCCAGAGCAGCTCCGGCGCTGCGCCGGTCTTGCTCTCTTCCCCGCCGATGTTCACCTCCAGCAGGATATCCTGCACGATGCCGGCCTTGGCGGCTTCCTTCTCGATAGCCAGCAGCAGATGCTCGCTGTCCACGCTCTGGATCAGGCTTGCCCGCCCCAGTACCTTTTTGATCTTATTGGTCTGCAAATGGCCGATAAAATGGCTTGGCTTACCGCAGTAAGCTCCGGCATCGTAGTTTGCACACAGCTCCTGCACATGGTTTTCGCCAAACACATCAATGGGCAAAGCCGCACTGGCGGCAATGGTCTGTGCCGTGCGGGTCTTGCAGGCGGCGCACAGCTGCACCGCTGCCGGGTCGCGCCCGGCTTCCCGGGCGGCGGCTGCCATCTTTTCCCGGATCTCGGCCACGGCCTGCCGCATTTCTTCCAACGTTTTTTCTGCCATGTCGCTCAATCCTCCTCGGTATAGCGGGCACGCTCGCCGCCGATCAGCTTCGGGCGGGTGTAGGCGCACAGAATGTTTGCTTCGCCGATCTTATTAAGGCTCAGCCGCACCGGCACTGCCACCCGCTTCAGGTGCATTCCGATCAGGGTGCCGCCGATATCCATGCCCGCGTTGGCGCGGATCTCCTCCACCGCCACCGGGTCTTTGAAGTTTTTCCAGCAGGTAGTGGCCCAGCTGCCGCCCGCATGGGGACGGGGCACGACGCACACTTCCTCCCAGCCGTATTTTTCTGCGGCTTCCCGCTCAAGGATAAGGGCGCGGTTCAGGTGCTCGCAGCACTGGGCTGCCAGCCAGATGCCTTTTTCCGCCAGCACCGGCGCAGCGCCCGCGTACAGCGCCCGGGCGGCTTCTATGCTGGAATCCTTGCCGATGTGACCGCCCACCATCTCACTGGAAGAGCAGCCCACCACGAGCACATCTCCCTTTTTCAGCTTTGCCGCAGCCACCAGCTCGGTCATTGCCTGCCGTGCCTCGGTCTCGATCTGTTTTGCAAATGCTTCGGTCATACAAAAAACACCTCACTTATCGGTTTGCAGCCAGCAGGCTGTCTGCCCCTGCCGCACCGAAATATACTTTACTTTCCACCGGACACACCGCCGCGCAGCTGTCCTGTGCAAGACCGGTAAAGGTCTGCTCCCAAGTCCCTGTGGCAAGGCTTACCGCCTCGGCGCAGGGGGCGTCTGCGGTGCACCGGAACAGCCGCTCCTGCGTATTCTGCCCCGCCCGCAGGGCGATGCCCCGCAGCAGGGTGCTGTCTGCGTTCTTTTCCAGCCAGCTGCTGCGCGCCCAGCGGTAGCTGATGTACAGCGTGCCGTCCGTGTCCGCAGCCAGCGCTCCGGGATAGCCCGGCAGACCGGCAAAGGCAGCGGTGCAGCCCCGTCCCCCGGCGGTCAGCTCCCGGGCAGCGGCGTCCACCGCCCAGATGCAGCGGCTGCCAAGGTCGGAGACATACAGGGTGCTGCCGTCCGGGCTGAGCGCCAGACCGGCAGCACCTGCCACCCCGCCCAGCACTTTTTCCACCGTGCGGGCGGCAGGGTCGTACACATACACGCAGCCGGTAGCGGTGTGCGCCAGCAGCTCGGTGCGCAGGGCGCTTTCCAGCCCGTTCTCCGCGCCTGCCGCCGCTGCCACTGCAAAGTATACCTTGCCCGCCGGGCTTACCTCCACGGCAGATACCGCCCCCAGCGGCGCACCGTCCAGCTGGGTGACCACCTGTTCCACCGCTGCGCCCCAGCTGTCGTGCTTTGCGCGGCACAAGATACCTCCGGCGGTGGTCAGCTGGGTCAGCCACACATCCCCGGCGGCATCAAAGGCAAAGCCGGTCAGCTCGCCCTCCACGCTCAGGATGGCGGCAGCGTGGCCGCCATCGGTGCGCACAAGGTCGCTGGTGCGCTTTTTCAGGGCAGCACCGTTCCATGCGGCGGCATACAAAAGGCCGTCCTTGGCGCGGATGCAGTCCACGCCCTGATACTCCCCCAGCTCCAGCCGGGTCTTGCGGTCGGTGGAAACTGCCGTCTGCATCGCGCCCGTCTCCTGCCGGAGGTCGGGGGCTTTATAGGTCTGCGGCGGGGTGTCGATGGGGCGGAAGCCCAGCGCATACACCAGCACCAGTAGGATGCCCACTCCGAACACGGTGCTGGCGGTGCGGAACCGCTTGAGCATGGCGTCCCGCTCGGCGGCCATCTGGGCGGCATACTCTGCCCGGCGGCGCGCCGCCATGGCGTTGGCGCGGTTGGCACGGCGCATCCACCGGTCCACGAACAAAGCCACCCGCGGCCCAACCGTGAGGGACGCAATAGCCAGTATGAGCAAAAATTCGATCAGTCCGATTCGCATAAGCGCTTTTCCTTATCTCCGAAAAACCTGCGGACAGCGCACTGTCCTTTATCGCTAAAGTATAGCATTCCTGCGCAAAAAGGGCAAGCGGGACAAAAAAGAACTGCCGCACAGCGTTGTGCAGCAGTTCTTCTAAGAACAACGATTTCAAATGGCCTCCGCGTTGCTCTGGCCATGCGCAGCGGAATGATTTTTTTAAATTTGAGTGTTCATCGCGGCCTGCGGGCCGCGATGAACACATCTTTACGAGAGGGGATGCCTTATCTTGTCTCGATCGGCCGGGTGGTCTGCTCCCCGCTGCGGGTCACGAGGGAACCGGCGGGCACTGCGCCCCGGATAACGCAGCCCGCGCCGATGACGCAGTTGTCCCCGATGTCCGTGCCCTTGAGCAGCACCACGTCCGAGGCGATCCAGCAGCTGCGCCCCACGGTGATGCAGCCCGCCGTGCATTCCCGGCTGACCCCTTCCTCCCGGTTGAAGCGGTGGTTGTTATCAAAGATCTTCACCCCGGGGCCGAAAAGGGTGTTTTCGCCGATGTCGATCTTTCCAAGGCAGCTGATGACCGCGCCATCGTTGAAGTAGACCCCGCTGCCGATGTTCAGCTGGCTGGAATATCCGGTGGTGATGGACACCCGCCCGTCGCTCTCCACCCGGTCGCCCAGCGTCACCCGGGAGCCGCTGTTCAGCCGCAGCCGGAGTTCCCTGTCCAGCAGGATGCTGCTGCCAAATTGCAGTCCCCGGCAGCCGAACCATTTTTTCCATTGCAGGCGGCAGCGGTTATGCAGGCTGCGCCGTTTTTCCCGCAGCCAGCGGGGCGAACACTGCCGCAGCCACATACACCAGCGCCCGACTTTGGTGCACTTGAAGCGCTTGCGCCAGCGGTTTGCCTTATCGCCGCTTTGCCAGCTGCCCTGATAGTAGTGGATGCCGAAGGTGCGCGGGGTCCGGTGCATCCGCTCGGTCACATAATCAAAGGGGGAAAAGCAGTCGGTGGGCAGCACCAGAAAGCCGTCCAGTTCCTGCTGCTCGTTTTTCTGCTGCAAACCGGCCTTGGTAAACAGCGGGGTATCCCGCTGGGTGCAGGTGCGCAGATCCGGCTCGCCGGTCTCCTGAATAAAAGCGGCATTGCGGTAGGCCGCCAGCATTTTGCCGATCATCTCGCAGCCCGGCTCTGCGCCCACGCCGGAGCCGGTATTCACCAGCAGCGTGCGGCCGTAGGGCGAGGGTGCACTGTGCTCCATGCCGATAAAGCCCTTGTGCTCCAACAGTTCGTCCAGCGGGCGCACCAGTTCCACGTCCGTGTCCAGATAGATGCCGCCGTACCGGTACAGCACCGCCAGCCGCACATAGTCCGACACAAAGGCATATTTCTTTGCTTCGTAGGCCTGCTGTGCGTAGCGGTTTTGGCTGATCTCAAAGTTCTGCTCGTTCCATTCGATGATCTTGTAATCCGGGCAGTATTTTTTCCAGCTTTCGATACATTTCCGGCTCTCCGGGTTGATGGGCCCGCCGCCGAACCAGCAGTAGTGGATGATCTTGGGGATGCTCATGCCTGTTTCTCCTGTTTTGTCGCAAGTGCTCTGCTCTCTACGACCTTATTTTACAAAAGGCCCTGTTTTTTTGTCAAGTTTCCCCGGCGCATTTTGCCGCGTATTCCCGCAAAAAGATTGCCGCCCCGCCGCCCGGTGTGGTATACTGGGTGCAGACGGTTTTGTTTTTCCAAACCATTCACTTAAAATTCACAGCTTTTTCCAATTCTTGCTTTAGAATAGAGTTGTCTATTGAACTATGATAGGAGGAGTCCTGTTTTATGGCAAAGATCCTGATCGTTGATGATGAGCCCCGCATCCGGGAGCTGATCCACGAGCATTTGCAATATTCCGGTTACATCTGCGAGGAAGCCGGGGACGGCTCTGCGGCGCTGGCACAGCTGTCCGGCGGCGGGTTTGATCTGGTGATCTTAGACCTGATGATGCCCTTTATGGACGGCATGACCTGCCTGCGAGAGATGCGCGCCCGCCACATCAACACCCCGGTCATCATCCTGACCGCCCGGGGCGAGGAATACGATAAGCTTGCCGGGCTGGAAAGCGGCGCGGACGACTATGTGGTAAAGCCCTTCTCCCCCCGGGAGCTTGTGGCGCGGGTGCGCGCAGTGCTGAACCGCACCATGCCCCGCCCCACCGAGGCCGCCGACACCATGACCTTTGGCGAATTGACCATCGACACCGCCAGCCATACCGTGCGGGTGTCCGGCGAGGAAGTGGCCCTGACCCCCAAGGAGTTTGACCTGCTGGTATTTCTGGCCTCCAACAAGGGCATTGCCCTGAGCCGGGAAAAGATTTTGCAGAAGGTGTGGAACTACGACTACTTCGGCGAGGACCGCACCGTGGACACCCATGTGAAGATGCTGCGCGGCCATCTGGGCAAATGCCGCAGCTACATTGCTACGGTATGGGGCATCGGCTATAAGTTCGACCCCGATGCCGCCCGTTGACTGAAGGAGCGTGCGGAGCATGCGGCAAACCACCAAAGCGCGGCATACCCTTGGCATCCGCGGGCAGCTGATGTGGTTTTTGTGCTTCATCTGCCTGTTTCTGCTGGGGTTGTTCTGGCTGCTGTCCACCCAGCTGTTGGAGCCCTTGTACACCAAACACATCGAGGCCCAGCTTACCAATCAGGCTGACAGCATCGTGGAGCGGCTGGACGATGCCATTGCCGAGGGCAAGGTGCTGTCCAGCTGGTCCTTCGGGCAGCTTGCGGTCAACAGTGATTTTTTTGATAAGCTCACGCTGGAACTGTACACCAAGGGCTCTTTGAACAGTTTCTGCGTGGACATCTCGGACACTACCCTGCACACCATTTATAAGATCGAGAATCAGTCCTTCTGCAACCTGCACGGCACCTATCTTTCGGATTCTGCCAACAACGATAAGATCATTGCCACTGCCCTTGCCATGCGCCGCAAGTGCCGCAGCGTGGGCAGCTTTGTGCAGACGCTCAACCCGCCCCGGCTCTCCGGCTCGGCGCAGCTATTGGTAGGGCGCATTACCGCCGACGGCAGCTATACCGTGCTGGTGACCACCAGCCTTGTGCACGTTACCGAGGCCGGCAAGGTGCTCAGCACCCTGCTGCCGCTGGCGGCGGCGCTGATCTTCGGCTTTGCCATGTCGGCGGCGTGGCTGTTCAGCGAGTGGTTCACAAAGCCGCTGCGCCAGCTTTCCAGCGCCGCACGGCAGATGGCGCTGGGCAATTACGCCGTGCAGGTGGACAACCGCCGCAACGACGAGCTGGGCGACCTTGCCCGGGACTTTAACCACATGGCCGAGGAGGTGCAGCACGCGGTGCAGATGCAGCGCGATCTGCTGGCCAACGTCTCCCACGACCTGCGCACCCCGCTGACCCTCATCAAGGGCTACGCCGAGACGGTGCGCGATCTGACCGGCGACGATAAAGCCCACCGGGACGAGCAGATGAACATCATCGTGGACGAGGCCGACCGCCTGACCGCGCTGGTCTCCAGCGTGATGGAGCTGAGCAAAGTGACCAGCGGCACCTACAAGTGCGAGCGGGTGCACTTTGACATGGGACAGCTGTGCGACGAGGTGAGCGAGCGCTACGACGCCATCTGCGCCCAGAACGGCTGGCAGCTGCAGCTGGAACTGCCGGAGGAGGAGTTGCCGGTCTACGCCGACCCGGACATGATGCAGCGTGCGCTGCACAATTTGCTGGGCAACGCCATGCACCACATCGGCCAGGACGGCATTTTTATCCTGCGCGCCTTCCGCTGCTCTGAGGGCGTGCGGGTAGAGGTGGAGGATCACGGCCCGGGCATTGCCGCCGCCGATTTGCCCTATATCTTTGACCGGTATTACCGCTCCCGCTCGGACGCGGGCAAGCAGGGCACCGGTCTGGGGCTTTCCATCACCAAAGCCATCTTCCAGCAGCACAGCTTCCGCTTCGGCGTACAAAGCACCGTAGGCAAGGGCACCACCTTCTGGTTCGTCATGAGCGATTTGCCCTATGTGGACGACTTTGAGGGCAAGTAAACGCCCCCTGTGATACAGAAAAAGCACCGGCAGCTTTCCAGATCTTCCAATCGGGAAACTGCCGGTGCTTTTATTATGTTCCGCTCTCTGCCGTGTGGTAAATGCCAAAGGTGTTGTCCGGGGCGGGCATCTCCACCCGGGAGGCACGGTCGTTCACCGCCCACATCATGGCACCCATGGCGCCCAGCACCACCAGAATGATGAGCCATTTTACTGCATTGGGTAATTTTTTCATTCCGTTATCCTTTCCGTAGTCTCCATGCGGCACTTTTGCCGGGCAGTGCGCAGCAGCGCAGCGGCCTCGGCAGCCGAAAGCGCCTGCACCCACCCGGGGCGCTCCCCTGCGCCTGCGCCGGTGCTGCCTGCCTCAGCAAAGCCGGCCAGCGCCGTGTCGGTGCGGTCGTTCCAGCCGGCAAAACCCTCCGGCGCAATGTGCGCCCCAAGGCGGCAGTCCAGCACCGCCGTCTTGCCGGTAGGACGCCACGGTCTGCCCAGATACACGCTGCCCGCCGGGCAGTCCGAGACAAAATCGCAGTCCCAGAACACAAAGCCCAGCCCCTGTGCCGCGCCGGAAGGCGCGGTGACCCAGCTGTGCGCAAGGCCGTTATCCACCGTGCGCAGGGTGCAGTGCTCAAACAGGGCGTCTGCCCCGCCAAAGATAAAATCAATGTCCCCGGCGATCTCGCAGGCGTGGTAATACTGCGCGCTTGCCCGGCGGGGTGCCAGCCCGCGCGGGCCCAGAAAGCCGTCCTTCTCCCGCTCTTTCTCCGGCAGAGGGGCGCAGAACAAAGTATCCTGATTGCCCAGCAGCCGCACACGTTCAAACGCCGCCCGGGCGCTGTCCACATAGGCTGCGATGGCCTGTCCCGCCTTTGCGCCGGGGCCTGCGTCGTTCTCGATGGTCATATCCTCCACCCGCAGCTTTTCGCCGCTGAAAAAGGCGGTATAGCTGCGGAAGGTGTGGGTAGGCCGTCCGTCCGGGTGCGGCAGCTTGCCGCCATCGTTCCATACCAGCCGGGTGGCATCCATGCCCGCGCCCGCAAGGGTGATATCCTTTTTCTCACAAACCAGCTTTTCCCGGTAAATGCCCGGCGCGATGCGGATGACCGCAGGGCAGTCGTAGGGCACCGCCAGCACCGCCTCGGAAATGGTGGTAAACTGTCCGCTGCCGTCGGGTGCAACGTTGATGGTAAGCATAAGCCGCCTCCTGCGCCCGGCGCTGCCGGGCTGAAAAATATGCTTCCAGTATACCCCTCCTTCCCGCAAATTGCAACGGAAACTCTGCCGCCGTTATCCGCTCTTTTCCAGCCGGAGCACGGCGGCGGTGATATCATCCGGGCGGCCGGTCTTTTGTGCGCGGATGCGGGCGGTCTGTACCAGCGTCTCGGCAAGCTTTTCCGGCGCATCTCCCGCCGCCGCCGAAAGCTCCACCTGTTTTGCCACCCAGCCCGCACCATCCACCAGCAAGCCGTCCGATACCAGCACCGCGTAGTCCCCGGCGGTCAGGTGCACCACCCGGCTCTGCCCGTTCACCCCGCCCAGCACCCCCATGGGCAGGGTAGCTTCGCCCACAGCCCGCACCCGCCCGCCGTGCACCAGAAACCCCGGGGCGGCTCCGGCCTTGAACAGCCGCGCCGTGCCGGTGTATAAGTCCACGCTGATGAGGTCCAGCGTTGCGCCGCTCTCGTCCTCGCTTTTCAGAGCCAGCGCCACGTTCACCAGCCGCGCCGCCAGCTCGGCGGTAAAGCCCGCCTTGAGCAGCCGGGCGGTCAGCTCTGCCGCCAGATTGCCGTCCACCGCCGCCGGGCGTCCGGTGCCCATGCCGTCACATAAGATCATCTGCGCCGCCGTAGGGCTGCAAAACTGCTGCACCGCATCGCCGGAAACTTCGCCCCGGGCGGCTGCGCTTGCCGCCCCGAACACCGCCCGCAGCGCCGGTCTTTCGCTGAACAGCAGGGTGGTCATGCCCTTGCAGGAGAGCACCTGCGGCACCTCCAGCGTGCGGCGGCAGATATGCCCCACCTCCCCCGCCAGCGCCGCCAGCTCCTGCGGGGTGAACCGGGTGCGCGGCAACGTGACGGCGGCATGGGTGCGGCCAAGGTCGTCCAGCGTGACGGCGCACTCCTGCGGCGGCGCACCCAGCCCGGTAAAGAACTCCGCCACCCGGCTGGATTTATAGGGCTCCGGGTCGCCGGGACGTCCCAGCTGCTCGCTGAGCACCCCAAGTGCCTCGGCTACGGCGCTGTACTGCTCGGTCAGGGCGGTGCGCATGGCCTCGGAATGGATGCGCGCTTCCTTGCGGCTGCGGTACAGCGCAAAGCTGCGCCCCGCCGCCGCGCACAGCGCCGCCGGGTGGATGCAGCGGGACAATTCCCCGGGCAATTGCGCGGTCTCCACGCTGCCATTCTGTTCCAGCAGCGGACGCAGCGCCTCCATGCCCGCCATAGTGGCGGTGTATTCCTGCTTCCAGCAGGTCTCCCGCCGCCCGCAGTTAAAACAAAGAGTATCATGTACATTATCTATGACCCAGCGGAAACCCTCCCGCCGCCGGGGCAAGCCCTCATAGACCGCGTTCACCGTCTCCGCCAGTGAGGAAAGGCTCTGCGCCACGGCTTCCAGCCGGGTGGAGGCCACCGCACTGCGGGCGGGCGCGGGAGCGTTTTCCCCGCTCTGCGGGGTGTCTGCTGCCGGGGCAAGCCACCCGCCGGGCAGCAGACAGACCACCGCCATGCCGCCGCAGGCGCTGAACAGCAGCCCAAAGGCGTTTCCGGGCGGCTGCACGCAGAGCACCCCGGATACGCAGCCGCCCGCGTAGGCGGCAAGGGTCTCCACCCGCCGTCCGGGTGCCAGCACCGCCGCCGCTGCCGTGGCACAGCCAAGCCCCGCTGCCGCCGGGGCAAGGGCGGGGTCTGCGGCGCAGAGGGCTGCCCCCAGTACCGCGCTGCCGCTCAGGGCGGCAAACTTCTGTGCCCGGCAGCACAGTGCCAGTTCTGCGGCGGCACACGCCAGCACCCCGGGCGAAAACCACCCCCACCGCACACTGCCCAGCGCCGCCGCCACGGCTGCACCCACCAGCAGCGTGCCCATGCCCGGGCGTTCCGGGGCAAATTTGCGCAGCCCGAAGCCGATGCCCGCCGCAAGTAGGGCGTCTGCCGCACTGTACAGCAAAAGGTCTGCCCCGCTGCTACCCAGCGCAAAGCACAGCGCCATGCCGGTCAATGTACCGCAGCCCGCCAGCGCGGCGGGCATAAACTTTTGCGGCAGCAGCCAGCGGGTTGCCACGGCAGCGCCCAGCGCACACAGCTGACACAGGCTGCGCAGCGAGAGCGCCCCCAGCCCGTGCAGCAACAGCCCCAGCGCCGCCCCTGCCGCGCAGGGCGCAAAACAATCCTCTGCCAGCCCAAGGGTCAGCCCCAGCCCAAAGGGCATCAGCGCCCCGTACAGCACTGCCCAGCCGCCTGCAAAGCCGATGCCCACCGCTGCCAGCCGCCGCGCCGCCGGGCGCAGCATCGCCCGTGCCGCCAAGGGCGAAGGCTGCAAGCACCGCCCGTCCGAAGATAAAACACCCATCCGCTCTGTCATAAAAATCCCCCGCTTTCCGGCGGGGAATTTTGTTCTGTTCCCCGCACTGTCTGCATATACTGTAACGCGGGGCAGCGGCAGTTTTTGGCGCGGTGCATAGAACCGCCCCAAACCCGCCCAAAGACGCAAAAAAGCCCTGCGGCCGTCATTTTGCCGCAGGGCTTTGGGGGTATTTTCAACTGTTCAGCAGAAATAGCGGATCTCGCCAAAAAAAGCTGTCCATTTTTCGATTACTTCCCCGCTGCGCGCTTCAATAACTGCCATAATGTTGCGCAGCACCCGGGGCGGGATCTGAGAGTTATTATTGCACAGGTAGCAGCCGCCCGCCTTGGTGATCCAGATCTTGGTGGCGTTGCTGTTGGGTGCCCCCTGTGCAACGTGCACATGGATCGGCTCCAGCGGTTCGTTCTCATTGGCCCAGAAGTAGACCCAGTAGGAGCCAACCTTAAAAACCTGCGGCATTTTCCACGCCTCCTTCTTGGGAGAACTGCAAGATCAGATGCGCGGTGGACTCCACGATCTTCTGATACCGCGCGATCTCCTCCGGCGTGAAGCCGTGCACCTCCTGCCAGTCATAGCCCGGCAGCCAGCACACTGCTGAGTGGAAACAATCTTCTGCATCCGGTTTTTCAAGGTACACCTTCACCCGGCCATCGGGCTTCATCTCGGAATGCACGATCTCGGTATCGTCATCCAATGTCATAAACGGGTACATCATAGGTTCCACCTCCCAGATCACTGTACTTATATTACTTAACCGTTCAGCTTTGCAATGGCATCCTGCACGCGCTGCAGGGTCTTTTCGCGGCCCATCATGCAGGCAAGGTCGGTGCCGCCGCCGGGGGTGCGCTGCTTGCCGGACAGGGCAATGCCCAGCGGGTAGAGCAGCCAGCCGTTCTTTTTGCCCAGTTCTTCGGCCTTGGCCTTGCAGGCATCGAACACGGCGTCGCGGTTTGCAAAATCCAGCGCCTCATCGCTCAGCACCGGCAGCAGGGCTTCCAGTGCTTCTTTTGCAGTCTCCGGGGTGGTCTTTTGCTTTTTGTTGGCGTACAGGCTCACGTCGTACTCCGGCATGGCGTCAAAGAAATCCAGCTGCTCGGGGATCTCGCCCAGCACCTCGCACCGGGGCTGCAGGTTTGCGCACAGCAGCTTTTTGTCGATGGCGCTGTGCACGGCGCTGTCGATCCACGGCTCGGCCTTCTTCTGGAACTCCTCGGGGCTCAGGCGGCGGATATACTCCGCATTGATGGCGCGCAGCTTGAGGGGGTCGAAGATGGCGGGGGACTTGGAAATGCCCTCCGGCGACCAGATCTTGACCAGCTCCGGCAGGGAGAAGATCTCCTGCTCGGCGTACTCGCCGCGGGGGCTCCAGCCCAGCAGGCAGATATAGTTCAGCACTGCCTCGGTCAGGTAGCCCTTTGCCACCAGATCCTGATAGCTTGCATCGCCGTTGCGCTTGGACAGCTTGTTCTGTGCGTCCTTCATCACCGGCGGGCAGTGGATATAGGTGGGGATGTCCCAGCCAAAGGCCTGATACAGCAGGTTATACTTGGGGGTGGAGGACAGATACTCGCTGCCGCGGATGACGTGGGTAATGCCCATCAGGTGGTCGTCCACAACGTTGGCAAAGTTGTAGGTGGGCATCCCGTCGGTCTTGATGAGGATCTGGTCGTCCATCTCGCTGTTGTTCACCTCGATGTGGCCGTACACCACATCGTCAAAGCCGGTCACGCCCTCGCGGGGGATCTTCTGGCGGATGACGTAAGGCTCGCCTGCGGCAAGGCGCTTTTCCACTTCCTCCTTGGGCAGCTCTCGGCAGCAGCCGTCGTAGTGGGTCATCTCACCGGCAGCGCGCTGCTCGGCGTGCAGAGCCTCCAGCCGCTCCTCGGTGCAGAAGCAGTAATAGGCTTTGCCCTCTGCCACCAGCTGCTCGGCATACTGCTTGAACATGCCCATGCGCTCGCTCTGCACATAGGGGCCCACGGGGCCGCCGATATCCGGGCCCTCGTCCCACAGAAGGCCGGTCTCCCGCAGGGTGTTGTAGATGACATCCACAGCGCCCTCCACATAGCGGCCCTGATCGGTATCCTCAATGCGCAGGATGAAGGTGCCATCCTCGTGCTTGGCCATCAGGTAGGTGTACAGGGCAGTACGCAGGTTGCCAACGTGCATATAACCCGTGGGCGAGGGTGCAAAACGGGTGCGGACTTTATTGCTCGGCATAGAAAAACGCTCCTTTATTCTCATGCAAAAAATTTGCGGATAGCTATGTTTTATTGTACTTATTCTGCGCAGATTTGTCAATGCGGGATCATATCATGCACCCATGCAAAAAGGGGCTGCTGCATCAAACGATGTGCAGCAGCCCTTTTGCGTAATATTATTCTCCGTCCTTCGGGTCATCCAGATGCTCGCGCCGTTTGCGTGTCAATGCGGCGCACAGTTGCAGCAATGCAAAGCACAGGATGCCGGTAAAAACACCGGCAAAAACAGCACCGACCCAGTATCCATAGGAAAAACCGCAGATCAGCGTAACCGCCACCGCAGCCACCAGAGAATACACGGCATTGGCCGGGGCCGTATCCGAAAGGTGGCGATCCCACAGACCATTGCGCAGACACGCGACAACCATATAGATACAGCCGATCATGAATACGACCCACTCTCCGGCAGCCTTGTCCGCAGCCCCGAACATCATCTGCACGATCCACGCCGCCAGAAGGCTGCCCCACAGCAGCCAGAAGCCATGGCTTTCAATTTTGCGCATGGTCTGCTCCTGCATCTCGTCCAACTGGTTTTTCTTGCTGTATAGTGAAAATTTCATAGTTCATTCCTCCCAGAACAGTTCATCCAGTGTCTTATCCAGAATTTTACAGATACTGCGGCAAAGGTTGATGGTGGGGTTGTACTCTCCTTTTTCAATGGCGTTGATAGTCTGGCGCGAAACGCCTGCCGCTTCGGCAAGCGCGCCTTGCGTCATATCCTTTTCCGCACGGGCGGCCTTTAATTTCAGGTTCTTCGGCATTGATACGCTCCTTTCCTGCCGGGTCGGCATTTGTTTTATCCTCTGGACATATAGTAGCATTTACTATTCTAAATGTCAAGTATATATTACAAAAAGTTTTTATGAGCAGACAAAAAGCACCCCAGCTGTTTTCAGCCGGGGTGCTTTGCGGTTATGATTATTTCAGCACGACTTCGCCGTTTTCATCGGCATCCACCACAAGGGTGCCGCCGGATGCCAGCGTGCCGTCGATCAGGCGCTCGGCGGCGGGGTCCTCCACCGCCTTGCGGATGGTGCGGCGCAAATCGCGTGCGCCGAAGCGCCCGCCCTGACTCTTTTGCACCAGTGCCTTGAGCGCTGCCGGGGTGTAGCTGTAAGCGATGCCCTTGGCTTCCATGCCGGGCTTGTACTCGTCCAGCATCAGGGCGGCGATGCCCTGCAGGGTCTCCTCGGTCAGGGGCTTGAAGGCGATCACTTCGTCCACGCGGCCAAGGAACTCCGGGCGCAGGAACTGTGCCAGCGCCTTGCGGGTCTTTTCCTCGCTGCGCTGGGCGTCGCTCTTGTTAAAGCCAAGGCTGCCCGCGCTCTGGTCGCTGCTGCCGGCGTTGGAGGTCATGCAGATGACCGTGTTGGAGAAATCCACCGTGCGTCCCTGCGCATCGTTGATCTTGCCCTCGTCCAGAATTTGCAGCAGAATGTTCATCACGTCCGGGTGTGCCTTTTCAATCTCGTCGAACAGCACCACGCTGTACGGGCGGCGGCGCACCTTCTCGGTGAGCTGACCGGCTTCCTCGTAGCCCACATAGCCCGGAGGAGAGCCAATCATACGGGACACCGCGTATTTTTCCATGTACTCGCTCATGTCCAGACGGATGAGCGGGTCGGGGCCGTCGAACAGCTGTTCTGCCAGCTGCTTGACCAGCTCGGTCTTGCCCACGCCGGTGGGGCCCACAAAGATGAAGCTTGCGGGACGGCGGCGGCCGGAAAGGTCGGCGCGGCTGCGCTTGATGGCCTGTGCCACCAGATGCACGGCTTCATCCTGACCGATGACCTTCTGCTTGAGCGCGTTTTCCAGCCCTGCCAGCTTGACGAACTCGGTCTCCCGAATTTTCACCGCCGGGATGCCCGTCCACAGCTCGATGACCTTGGCTACATCGTCCATGGTCACCTGAATTTCGCTGGCAGCGGCCTGCTTGGCGGGCAGCTCGGATTCCAGCTTGGCGATGCGGGTCTTGCGCTCGGCTACGCGCTCGTAGTCGATGGCTTCGTTCACATCCGCGCTTTCCATCTCGGCTTCTTCCTGCTTCAGGGCGTCCAGCTCCTTCTGCATTCCCAGATACTCGGAGATGACCGGGTGCGCCAGATTGCAGCAGGCACAGGCTTCGTCCAGCAGGTCGATGGCCTTATCCGGCAGAAAACGGTCGGTGATGTAGCGCTCGCTCAGGGTGACCACCGCCGAAAGCACCTCGGCGGGCACCTGCACATGATGGTACTGCTCGTAGTAGCGCTTGATGCCGTTCATCACGGCAAGGGTGTCGGCTACGCTGGGCTCTTCCACCCGCACAGGCTGGAAACGGCGTTCCAACGCCTGATCTTTTTCAATGTACTTGCGGTACTCGGTAAAGGTGGTGGCACCGATGACCTGAATTTCGCCGCGGGAGAGGGCGGGCTTTAAGATGTTGCCCGCGTTCATGGCGCCCTCGCTCTCACCGGCAGAGGTGATGGTGTGGATCTCGTCAATGAACAGGATGACGTTGCCTGCGGCCTTTACCTCGCTCAGCAGACCCTTGACCCGCTGCTCGAACTGACCGCGGAACTGGGTGCCTGCCACAAGGCTGGTGAGGTCCAGCAGAAAAATTTCCTTATCCCGCAGACCGATGGGCACCTGACCCTTGGCAATGCGCTCGGCAATGCCCTCGGCAATGGCGGTCTTGCCCACACCGGCTTCACCGATAAGGCAGGGGTTATTCTTCTGGCGGCGGCTCAAGATCTGGATGGTGCGGTAAATTTCGCGGTCGCGGCCGATGATATCATCCAGCTTGCCCTCCCGCGCCTTGCGGGTCAGGTTTTCGCAGTAGGTATCCAGAAACTTGCGCTTGGGCGGCTTTTTGCCGTTTTTGCGGTCGGCCTTTTTTTCGCCGTCCTGCTTCTCCGTGCCGGTAAAGCCCAGCGGGAAGGTGGCATTGCTGCCGGGTACAAGATCCTCGTCCATGTTCTCCGCATCGGCATCCTCGCCGCTGCCGGACATATTCATCAGCATGGAAAGGGGGTTGGAATCGCCCAGCTCCTCCATCATGCTCTCCATGCGGTTTTCCATGTTATCCAGATCCTGCTCCGACATCCCGAATTGTTTCATCAGATCGTCCACGGGCTTGATGTGCAGTTCCCGGGCACAGTGCAGACAGTACCCTTCCTGCTTCATCTGACCATTCTCCATCCGCTGGATAAAGATGATCGCCGGACGCTTCTGGCATCGAATACAGACCATAGTTCCTCCTTGTCGCCCCTGTTACAAAAAGGGGTTGAACATATTAAACGCTTTATAGTAAAGACTGCTGTGCATCACAGTGTCGTTGAGCACATTTAAATTGCCGCCGGTGATGACCACAAGGCCCCACACCACGCACAGCACGAGGTATAGGTCCAGCAGAGCGGTCATACCGCCGGTCAGCCAGCCCAGACCCCGGTTCACTGTACCGATGACCGGGAGCTTATTCACCAGCCCCAGCACGGTAACCAGCATACTGACCAGCAGCCGCAGCACCGCGTAGAACACAAAGAACAGCACCAGCATGATCACCGGGGTGAGCAGCGGCTGCAATACTTTTTCCACGATGGTATCGGCAAGCACCACGGCGTTATCTGCCAGCACAGCGTTGATGCTGCGCTCGCAGGCTGCCACGATGGAGGCGCGGAAGCTTTCGGGCAGAAAGCCCGCGTACTGCTGCGCAATGCCGGAAAGGTTCACCACGCCGTCCTCCGAAAGGTGGGCGGCGATTTGGGTACGGAAGCCCCCGGCCAGCAGATTTTCAAACACCCAGCCCGCGCAGGCGGCAGAGAGCTGCCGTGCGCCCAGCAGGCTGATGAGGTTGCCGGACAGCTGCACGATGCTGGCAAGAAAACCCTTGCGGGCGTAGCGCACCATCAGCACCAGCCAGACCACCGTACATAGGATATCAAAAAGAAATGACGGATTCTTGAACATATCTTGTTTTCCCTGTTATAAAGATCACTTTCCCCGCAAAAATACTGGTTTTCCCCTCGTTCACCGGGCGCTGGAAGCCGTTTGCTCCGGCGGAGCGATCTGCTGCACCGTGTTGCCGCACAGCACCAGCAGCTGCTTACCCGCGATGAGCGCCTGCGGACGGACGGAAAGTTCCTGTCCCCACTGATACACCCCGTCTGCAGCAAAACATTCCACACCACTGTCGGTAAGCAGATAAAAGTTTTGACCCCGGCGCAGGATCTGGTTTGCCGCAGGCACGTTGCCGCTGTACTGCACGTTCAGATCTTTATCCAGCAGCACGGCGGTGCACACCTGCCCGTTTTCCAGCAGCAGAGCGGCGTTTGCGCCATCCTGCGAAACGCTGACAAGGCTGCCGCCGCCAAGGTCAAAGCGCCCCCGCTCGCCGCCGTCCGCACCGTACACCACGGCGCAGTTCTCATACACAGCCAGCACGGTGTCGTTGTTCAGCCAGCCCAGCCACTGGGGCACGCTGTCCCCGCTGCTCAGCTGCACCGGGTCACCCTGCGCAAGGTTGAGCACAAAGAGATTCGCCTGTAATTGTCCCGCACTTGAGGTGACCGCCGCCACCGCCAGACGGCGGCTGTCGGCGGCAAAGGCCATCCGCACCGGGGTGCCCTGCGCGCCGGTCATATCCCAGTGCAGCTGTTCGCTCATGGTGGAGGTGTACACGGTCAGCCGGGCGGTGCTGTCGGCCGAATCGGTAGCCACGGCCAGCGTGCCGGTGTCCGACATGGCGCACAGATAGATGCTGTTTTCCAGCGTTTTGCTGTACAGGTTCTGGGTGCGGCTTTCCACCCGCAGCTCGTTGCCGGAGCGGTTGTACAGCACAAAGCGGGTCTTGCCCGCAGCCAGCGCCGGACGGGCGTAGCCGCTCTGGATGCCGGCAAGGCGGGTGCCGCCTAAGCTGTACACCGCGCAGGCATCCTCGTCCATGGCTGCAAAGCTGCCGGACATGGGCTGCACTGCCGTTAAATCACCAAGGCCGGTCTGCTGCGGCCAGCCCACCGCCGGGGAAAGGGCGATGTGCACCGTATCCACCAGATCCTTTACCCGGGCGATGGATGCACCCACCGCGCCGGTGGCAAACAGAGTGACCAGTATCAGCGCCGCCAGAAGAATGGCGGTGCGGCGTAAACGGCGGCGGCGCACCCGCTGGCGCGCTGCTTCCAGATATTCCACACGCCCGGCAGAAAGCGGCTCTCCGTCCGGGTTGCTGCCGCCGCGATGAAGCTTTTTCATAGTTGCTCTTCCTTCCTTTCCGGGTATTCCACACACTTCAGGAACAAGCCCTTTGCAGGCAGAGTAGGGCCTGCCCGGCTGCGGTCCCGGCTTGCCAGAATGGCGGGGATGTCCGCCGCGCGCAGCCGCCCCGCGCCCACCTCGCACAAAGTACCCGCCAGAATGCGCACCATGTTGTACAGGTAGCCGTCGGCGGTCACCTCAATGTCCACCTCGTCCCCGCGCCGGGTGACATGGCAGTCCGTGATGGTGCGCACGGTGTCCCCATGAGCGGCGGCAGAACTGCCCGCCGCGCACAGCGCCAGAAAATCGTGGGTGCCCACGAACTGCTGCGCCGCCGCCTGCATGGCAGTTTCGTCCAGCCGCCGGGGCACCCGGGTGTAGTAGGCGGCGTCAAAGGGCGAGTCGATGGGGTGGTTATGGATGCGGTACAGATAGGTCTTGGTATGGGCGGCGTACCGGGCGTGGAAGTCCTCCGGCACGGTCTGCGCCGCAAGCACCCGGATATCCGGCGGCAGATGCTGGTTGAGCGCCAGCGGCAGCTTCTGGGGCGGGATGCGGGTGTCGGCATGGAAGTTCAGCCGGAAGCCCAGCGCGTGCACCCCGGCATCGGTGCGGCTGCAGCCCTTGATATCGGGCCGTGAGCCCAGCACCGCTTCCAGTGCATCCTGAAAGGTGGCCGCCACGCTGCGCCCGTTGGGCTGCACCTGAAAGCCGCAGTAATTTGTGCCGTCGTAGGCTAATGTGAGCAGAAAATTCATAAAAACCAACTCTTATTCTGCCGGGCTCGCCCTCTCAGTCAAGGCCTGCTGCCTTGACAGCTCTCCCAAAGGGAGAGCCCTTGGCAAAACCGGAAAGTTTGCGTGGACTGCCAAGGCCTCCCCCTTTGAGGAAAGACTTCCCCCGGCCGGGGGAAGATGTCGCGCAGCGACAAAAGGGGGAATGTGGCATTGCGAAGCAATGACGGAGAGGGCGAGGCTGTTAATCTTTAATAATTCGGGAACACCAGCCGGGAGGCAAGGATGACGGCAAAGCAGGCAATGCAGACCGCAAGGTCGATATAGTCCTGCTTTTCGCAGCGCAACACCTTCAGGCGGGTGCGGCCTGTGCCGCCGCGGTAGCAGCGGCACTCCATGGCCATAGCCAGCTCGTCCGCGCGGCGGAAGGCCGAGATGAACAGCGGAATGAGCACCGGCACCAGCGCCTTGACCCGGTCGGTCATTTTGCCGGTGTCCAGCTGCGCACCGCGCGCTTTCTGCGCGTTCATGATCTTATCCGTCTCCTCGATGAGGGTAGGGATAAAGCGCAGGGCAATGCTCATCATCATGGCCAGCTCGTGCACCGGGAAGTGCAGCTTGCCCAAGGGCTTGAGCAGCTGCTCAATGGCATCGGTCAGCACGATGGGGCTGGTGGTGTAGGTAAGCAGGCTGGTGCCCGCGATCAGCGCCATCACGCGCACCGCCATCAGCACTGCATAGCGCACGCCCTCAGCGTAGATGCTCAAGAACCAGAAATGCACCAGCGGGTCGCCCTCGCCGGAAACAAAGAAGAGGTTCAGCACCGCCGTGAACAGCACGATGGGCAGAATGGGCTTCAGGCTTTTGCCGATCATTTTGACCGGGATTTTTGCCACCTTGTACATGACCCCCAAAAAGAGGATGGACAAAGTAAGCCCCAAGGGGTTGGACGCTGCAAACAGCAGCACGATATAAGCGACGGTCAGCACAAGCTTCAGTCTGGGGTCGAACCGGTGCACCAGACTGTTGCCCGGGAAGTGCTGACCGATGGTGATATCTCGCAGCATCAGACAGCACCCCCTTTCTGTGCAGTGCTGCGGGGCAGCACAAGGCTTTCCCCGGCATCGCGGCGGCGCTTGGCTTCCAGCAGGGTCTTGACCGCGTAGGGGATGGTGTACACGTCCGCAGGGACGTCCACCCCCATCTCCCGCAGCTTGAGGAAAATTTTAGTCACCTGCGGCACCGACAGCCCCAGCTCCAGCAGCTCCGGGGCGCGGGCAAAGACCTTTTCCACCGTGTCATACATGGCGATTTTTTTGTTGCTCATCACCAGCACGCGGTTGGCGTACTTGGCAATATCCTCCATGCTGTGGGACACCAGCAGCACGGTGGTGCCGGTCTTTTTGTGGTACTCCTTCACCTCGGAAAGGATATCGTCCCGTCCCTCCGGGTCAAGGCCGGCGGCGGGCTCGTCCAGCACAAGGATGCGGGGCTTCATGGCCATGACGCCAGCCACCGCCACCCGGCGCTTCTGACCGCCGGACAGCTCAAAGGGGCTGCGCTCCAAAAGCGCCGGGTCTAAGCCTACAAAGTCTGCGGCTTCGTGGACGCGGCGATCTACCTCGGCTTCGTCCAAGCCCATGTTCTTCGGGCCAAAGGCGATGTCCTTGTAGCAGGTCTCCTCAAACAGCTGGTATTCCGGGTACTGGAACACCAGCCCGGTGAGGAAGCGGAAATCCCGGATCTTTTCCGGGTCTGCCCACAGATCGCGGCCGTCAATGTAAATTTTGCCGCTGGTGGGCTTGTTCAGGCCGTTCATGTGGGTGATGAGGGTGCTTTTGCCGGAGCCGGTCGCCCCGATGATGCCCACAAAATCGCCCTCTTCTACGGTAAAGCTCACGTCGTCCAGCGCGGTCACTGCGGTGGGCAGGCCGGGGTTATAGACGTAGCTCAGATGTTCTACCTTAATGATATCTGCCATTTCGTCCGCCCCCCTTACTGCAGCAGTTCATACAGCGCCTGTGCGCAGGCACCGGTGTCGATGATGCCCTCCGGCATCGGGATGCCGGCCTTCACCAGCTCGTCCCGCAGCTCAGCGGCCTGCGGCACGTCCAGATGCAGACTACGCACCTTCTCGGTCTGGCTGAACACCTCTTTCGGGGTGCCCTCCATTACCACATGACCCTTGCTCATCACCAGCACACGGTCGGCCTGTGCGGCTTCTTCCATATAGTGGGTGATGGACACCACCGTAATGCCCATGTTCTCGTTCAGGTAGTGGATGGTCTGCATCACCTGCTCGCGGCCGCGCGGGTCCAGCATGGCGGTGGCTTCGTCCAGGATCAGGCAGTCCGGGCGCATGGCAACCACACCGGCGATGGCCACGCGCTGCTTCTGACCGCCGGAAAGGTTGTGGGGTGCGCGCTCACGGTATTCGTAGATGCCGGCCATCTTCATGGAGTCGTCCACCCGGCGGCGCATCTCGTCCTGCGGCACGCCGAGGTTTTCCAGCGCAAAGGCCACATCCTCTTCCACCACGGTGGCAACGATCTGGTTGTCCGGGTTCTGGAACACCATGCCCACGGTCTGGCGGATATCGTAGAGTTTCTCTTCGTCTGCGGTATCCATGCCCTCCACATACACCTTGCCGCTCTCGGGCAGCAAAATGGCGTTGAAGTGCTTCGCCAGCGTGGATTTGCCGCAGCCGTTTGCACCCAGCACCGCCACGAACTCCCCGCGCTTTACCTGCGCAGATACGCCGTCCAGCGCGTAGACCGGCTGCTCGGCATCGTAGCGGAACTTCAAATTTTCAGCAGTTAAAATCGTATCACTCATGCTTTGTTTCTCTTTCTGGTGGTGCGCCCCTCCGAAAGGGGCTGTACCCCATTCTTGAATTTTTTGCTTTTTCAGGATGGTTTGCCTTAGGCGACCCCTCCCGTGAAAATGCGTTTGGAGCACGCCGCAGCGTGCGACAAACGCGAAATTAAAAATCTATTTTCCGCTGAATATGGCCAAAGCAAAGCGGAGGCCATTTCAATCGTTTCGGCTTCCTTATTCTTCCCAAATAGCGGTGGCGCCGCAGGGCACCACGCCGCCGGTGGCGGACACCGGCAAGCCGATCTCATCGCAGCTGGTTTTGCCGCCAAAGCGGGGCACCAGCGTGGTCTTGAGCATATACTCCATGACCGCCGGAGACAGGCCGGTGGTATAGCTGTTGACCGCAAAGAACAGCGGGGTATCGCTGAGCACCTCTTCGCACTGGCTGATGAGGTCGTAGATGCAGTCCTCCAGCTTCCAGATCTCGCCGCCGGGGCCGCGCCCGTAGCTGGGCGGGTCCATGATGATGCCGTCGTAGGTGTTACCGCGGCGCTTTTCCCGCGCCACGAACTTGGCGCAGTCGTCCACCAGCCAGCGGATGGGCTTATCGGTCAGGCTGCTTGCCACGGCGTTGTCCTTGCCCCATGCCACGATGCCCTTGGAGGCATCCACATGGCAGACGGTGGCACCGGCAGCGGCACAGGCCAGCGTAGCGCCGCCGGTGTAGCCAAACAGGTTCAGCACCTTCACCGGGCGGTTCGCGGCGCGGATCTTCTGCTGGTACCACGCCCAGTTGACCGCCTGCTCCGGGAACACGCCGGTGTGCTTGAAGCCGGTGGGGCTGACGATAAGGGTGAGCTTATCCTCCCCCTCGCCGCAGCTGATCTTCCACTTTTCCGGCAGACGGCGGCGGTACTCCCACTCGCCGCCGCCCTGATTGGAGCGGTGGTAGATGGCATCTGCCTTTGCCCACAGGGGGCTCTGCTTGGGGGTCTTCCACACCACCTGCGGGTCGGGGCGGATGAGCAGGGTCTCTCCCCAGCGTTCCAGCCGGTTGCCGTCGGTGGCATCCAGCAGCTCGTAGTCTTTCCAAGTATCTGCAGGGCGCATAGCGTCCTCCTTCCGTTTACTGCTTCAAATTCCTATATAATAAGTCAGAACAGGCTCTGCTGACCGTTTTCCTCGGCGCTGCCGATCTCCGGGGCTTTCATGCCCAGATGCTCGTAGGCAAGGCGGGTGGCGCAGCGTCCGCGCGGGGTGCGGGTCAAAAAGCCCATCTGCATCAGATACGGCTCGCACAGATCCTCCAGCGTGACGGCCTCCTCGCCCAGCGCGGCAGCCAGCGTTTCCAGACCTACCGGGCCGCCGTTGTACATCTCAATGATGGCGCGCAGCAGGCTGCGGTCCAGCTCATCCAGACCCAGCGCGTCCACGTCCATCCGCTTCAAACCCAGCAGCGCCACGTCCCGATCGATGATGCCGTCACCCAGCACGGTGGCAAAGTCGCGGATGCGCTTCAAAAAGCGGTTCGCCACGCGGGGGGTGCCGCGGCTGCACTTTGCCAGTTCGTAAGCGCCCTCCGGGGTGATGGGCTGATCCAGAATGCCCGCCGACCGCATGATGATGCGGGAAAGCTCGTCCGGGCTGTACAACTCCAGCTTGAGCAGCACGCCAAAGCGGTCGCGCAGCGGGCCGGTGATCTGTCCGGCGCGGGTGGTAGCGCCCACCAGCGTGAACCGGGGCAGATTGATGCGGATGCTCTGGGCGCTGGGGCCTTTGCCGATCATGATATCCAGCGCGTAGTCCTCCAGCGCGGGGTACAGCACCTCCTCCACCTGCCGGGACAGGCGGTGGATCTCGTCGATGAACAGCACATCGCCCTCCTGCAGGTTGGTCAGCAGGGCGGCAAGGTCGCCAGGCTTTTCAATGGCCGGGCCGCTGGTGATGCGGATCTGCACCCCCATCTCGTTGGCAATAATGCCCGCCAGCGTGGTCTTGCCCAGACCCGGCGGGCCGTACAGCAGAATGTGATCCACCGGCTCGCCCCGGCGCTTGGCGGCTTCCAGATAGATTTTCAGGTTCTGCTTGGCCTTTTCCTGCCCGATGTAGTCCTCCAGATGCTGCGGGCGGAGGTTATTTTCCTCATTGTCCGCCGGGGTCATGACGGGCTGCATCATTTTTGCGCCGTACAGCGCGGTATCGTCCTGCATTGCTTACCTCCTGCCTGCCATGCTGCGCAAGGCCAGCTTGATGATCTCTTCCACTGGCAGCGTGGCATCGATCTTTGCGATGGCCAGCGCCGCCTCGCTCTGGCTGTACCCCAGCGACACCAGCGCTGCAATGGCCTGTGCGCTGCTTTGGGTCGCGGGCGTGTCGGCGGCAGTGCCCGCCACATCCTCCAGTGAGATGCCGTCCACAAAGCCCTTGGCCACCTTATCCTTCAGTTCCAGCACGATGCGCTGCGCCAGCTTCGGGCCCACGCCGGAGGCCGCCTTGAACGCCTTGTGGTCCCCCGCCGAGATGGCCAGCGCCACCCGCTGCGGCTCCATGACGCTGAGGATGGCCAGCCCCACCTTGGGGCCCACGCCGGACACGGCGGTCAGCATCTCAAAGCAGGCCTGCTGCTCCTCGGTGGCAAAGCCGTACAGGCTCACATCGTTCTCGGTCACGCTCATCACGGTGTACAGGGTGGTCTCCTGCCCCACACCGGGCAGTGCCCCCGCCACACTGGCCGGGCACTGGGTATAGTAGCCCACGCCGCCGCAGCTGAGCACCACGGCGTTCAGGCTTTTTTTCACGATTTTTCCAGTCAGACAGTAGATCATTTGAATAAAACCCTCTCAGTCAATGCCTTACGGCATTGCCAGATTCCCCCTTTTGTCGCTGCGCGACATCTTCCCCCGGCGCGGGGGAAGTATTTCCTCTCAGGGGGAGCTTTTTATCGGTTAAATCGGGCCCGCCACCCGGCGGGTATAGCGGTTGAGCTGGTTGCCGTTGGTGTGGCAGAAGGTAATGGCCATGGCCAGCGCATCGGCGGTGTCGTCCGGCTTTGGCACGGCGGGCAGATGCAGCAGCACCCGGGTCATCTCCTGCACCTGCTTTTTGACGGCCTTGCCGTAGCCGGTGACCGCCTGCTTGACCTGCATGGGGGTGTACTCGTAGATGGGCAGCCCCGCCTGCGCCGCCGCCAGCAGTATGACCCCGCGCGCCTCGGCTACGCCGATGACGGTGGTCTGGTTGTGCTGGTAGAATAGCTTTTCGATGGCCAGCACCTCGGGCTTTGTGCGTTCGATGACCTCCTTGATGCCGGCATACACCTCGTCCAGCCGCCGCTCAAACGGCACGCCTGCGTCCGTGCATACCGCGCCGAAATCCACCGGCGCAAAGCGGTTGCCCGCATACTCCACCACGCCCCAGCCCACGATGGCGTAACCGGGGTCGATGCCCAAAACTCTCATGCTGTGTTCCCTTTCCGACACTACTCCTATTATAGTTTTCTATTATAGCACAACGTCTGGTTGGGGGCAACAAGAAAGCTGTCGCTCGCCGCCTCAAAACCCGCGCTGCACCGCACAGAAGCCGGGTTTTGGGGTGCTTTTTCAAAAAAGTTTTACAATTTTTGAAAAAAGTCCTTGCTTTTTGGCATCAGATATGGTATTATAATCTAGCTGATTTCGGCAAAACAGAATATGGACGGTTAGCTCAGCTGGTAGAGCATCTGCTTGACGTGCAGGAGGTCACAGGTTCGAGTCCTGTACCGTCCACCATACAGTTCGTATTCGAACCCGATTTTTTACGAGAAAGGGTTCGGGTACGTTTTTTGTTTACAGGAGGTTCTGCGAAAGGACTACTCGGAACAGTAAACGAGCAAAGGCAGGGTATCACCATGACGGTGGTATCCTGCCTTTTGCTTTGCGGAATCAAGTTCGCTTTGTGCGAACTTGGTCGTCCCCCTATATGGCGCGTTTGGGAGTAGTCGCTGCGTACGTGCGTACCGGGAGCCTGTACACCTCTGACAAGGTGTAACACACTAGACTTTGTGCCAAAGTCTGTGTGCCAAGGGGTCAAGCCCCTTAGAATCCCTGCGGAGCGTGTACGCACGTACGCAGAAAAATGGCAAAATTTCACTATATCGGGGTGTTCTTTCATGGTGGAGTGTGGTATACTCGGCTTAGCCCAGTAAATCGGAGTTTGACGAGGTAAAAGAATATGAATGGAAAACATCTATTTCTTACATCTGCAGGGTTGACCGATAAGATGAAAGAGAAATTCTTTGATATTATTGGAAAGTGTCCGAAGGATGTGAAAGTGCTTTATATTCCAACAGCTGGCATTGAAACAGATGGTGCAAGAGAGTCGCTTGCAATATGTTTTCATGAACTCTTTCTAATGGGAATTCAGTACGAAAATATATTAGTGTACAATCTGGAATTAATTCTTTCAAAAGACTATCAAAGAACCTATTCTTCGTATGTTACAACCCCGTTTATGCTTACAAGGCTATTAACTTTTGAAGAATTAAACCAATTTGATGCTGTTTTTGTCAGTGGTGGTGATGTATCTGTGCTTTGTCGTGAAATGTCTAGAACTGGTTTTGATAGAATACTTAATAATGCAATTAAAAACGGACTTATATATGTCGGAATCAGTGCAGGAAGTATGTATGCGGCGGGAAATTTAACAGATGGATTACATATTATTGACAATCCTATTATCCCCCATTGGAATGGTTCTGAAACAACAGTATTACCGAACGGCAAAGATGAGATTAAGCTTGCTGATGGAAAAGCTGTTTATGTAGAGGATAATTACATGAGTGTAATATGATGCACATGTAGGATTAGTCAAATTCCAGTTTGCCGTACTCGTTCCAGCAGGGTTTGGGGCAGGCACGCCCCAACAAGAAGCTGTCCCAAAGGGGCAAGAATTTTCAAGAATTGAAAATTTGTGGCCACGGGACGATTCTTGCTCTCACCTTTTTCGCTGCGTTTCGCAATTTTCGCATTTCACTCTGCTCGCAGATTGTTGACAAGCTGCGCTTGACCCGATACTATAAAGGCAAGTCGAATACACGCCAAGGAGGTGCAACCATGACCGCCGTAATCTACGCCCGCTATTCATCCGACAGCCAGCGAGAAGCGTCCATTGAGGGACAGTTGCGCGACTGCAAGGCCTACGCCGAGAAGAACGGCATCACCGTGGTCGGCACCTACATTGACCGTGCCTACTCTGCCAAAACGGATGACCGCCCAGACTTTCAGCGGATGATCAAGGACAGCGGAAAGAAAATCTTCGATGTGGTTCTGGTCTGGAAGCTGGACCGCTTTGCCCGGAACCGCTACGATGCCGTGAACTACAAGTACCAGCTGGAAAAGAACGGTGTCCATCTGGTGTCTGCCATGGAACCCATCTCGCAAGGGCCTGAAGGCATTATGGTGGAGAGTATGCTGATCGGCATGGCGGAATACTATTCCGCCGAGCTTGCCCTGAAAGTGGCGCGCGGTGAGCGCGAAAATGCCCTCCAGTGCAAGTACAACGGCGGTGTGGTGCCGTTGGGCTTCACCATCGGCAAGGAGGACAGGCTGTACCATATCGACCCGGAAACGGCTCCCATCGTGCAGGAGATCTTCACCCGGTACGCCGACGGCGAACCGGCTGAGAAGATTGCCGCATCCCTGAATGAGCGCGGCCTGCGTACCCGCACCGGGAAGCCGTTCGTGAAGAACAGCTTCTTCCAGATTTTCCGCAACCGCCGCTACATCGGCGAATACCGCTACAAGGACATTGTGACGCCGGGCGGCATTCCGGCCATTGTTGACCAGGACCTGTTTGACCGGGTGCAGCAGCGTTTTGAGCAGAACAGGATCGCCCATGGTCGGCCTGCAAAAGAGGATGTGAGCTATCTGCTGACCACCAAGCTGTTCTGTGGCAAGTGCGGCACCCTGATGGGTGGCGAAAGCGGCACCAGCCACATGGGAAACACCTACTATTACTACAAGTGCGGCAACGCCAAACGCCACGGCAAGGCGCATTGCGACCTGAAAGCCATCCGCAAGGAGCCGCTGGAACGGTTCGTGGTGGACACTGCCATTAAGGTGATTTTCAGCGATGAAATCATCGAACGGCTGATAGATTTGGTCATGGAAGCCCAGCAGAAGGAGAACACCCGGCTGCCTGTCCTGAAAGACCAGCTCAGGGACACAGAGAAGCGGCTGGCAAACCTTCTGGAAGCCATTGAACAGGGCATCCTGACCCCGACCACCAAGCAGCGGTTGGACGAACTGGAAGCCCGGAAGGAAGCCCTGAACACCAGCATTCTGGAAGAAGAGCTGAAAAAGCCAGTCCTGACCCGCGAATGGATGCGGTTCTGGTTTGAAAAATTCCGCAAGGGTGACATGAGGGACATGGAACACCAGCGGCAGATCATTGATACCTTTGTCAACTCGGTCTACGTCTTTGACGACCGGGTCGTGCTCAATTTCAACTTCACGGACGATTCCAAAACCATCTCCCGTGAAGAGGTGTTGGGTTCGAGTGCTGTGGACAATGCTCCACCACATCCCCAGGCCATTCGGTCTGGGGATTTTTTGTTGTCATTCGCCAGCCCGGAACAGCAAGCCGAGAATTTCACTCTTATCGGGGGTGTTCTTTCCTTGGCGGGTGTGGTATACTCGGCTTAGTGCAACAAATCGGAATTGGGAGGCTCGAATCATGTGGAATGAATTAGGCATCAGCGGAGGAACCGCAATCATTATTTTGATCGCGCTGTATTACGTTATCAAATGGGCAGTGAGAAACGGCATCAAAGAAGCCTACCGTGCTATCACGGGAGAGAAAACCAATGAAGATATCCAAAACGAAACAGAACTGAAAGAACTTGGCTCGGATTCAGAAGATCAATAAATCTGCGCTCGTTCCCGGCAAAGAGCAGCGCACAAAAACCCACATAAAGGAGATGCTTCCCCATGGAATACAAACGTTTTGGCAATAAGATCATTGTCCGCATCGACAAGGACGAGGAGATCCTAGAACAGGTCAAAAAACTTGCCCTGAAAGAAAACATCCGCCTTGCCGCCGTGCAGGCGCTGGGCGCCACCAACAGCTTTACGGTGGGCGTATATAATGTGGTAGAAAAGCAATACTACGCCAACAGCTTCAGCGGCAGCTTTGAGATCGTGTCCCTGACCGGCACCATCAACACCATGAACGGTGAATTCTACACCCACCTGCACATGAGCGCCGGAAACGACAAGGGCGAGGTGTTCGGCGGGCATCTGAACCGGGCGGTGGTCAGCGCCACCTGTGAGATGGTGGTGGATGTTCTGGACGGCACGGTAGACCGCCAGTACGACCCTGTTACCGGGCTGAACCTGTTCAAGTTCTGAGCTTCTTTTCAAAAACGAGAAAGTCCGCTGCGCGGTGTCTGCGCAGCGGACTTTTGTTTATAGCTCTTCCCGGCGGGTGTAGGGCGTCATGCCGTGGTCGGCAGGGTCGCAGGCTTCCAGCACGGTAATGTAGTTTTCCTGAAAGTGGCACAACACGGTCTTTAAAATGCCGCTCAGCTGCCCCTTTACCGTGATGGTGGACAGGACAAAGTCTGCCACCAGCTGCACCGTCTCCGGCTGCAGCTCAAAGCACAGGCCCACCGCCAGCATAGGGATGACGATCTGCTGCGCCTGCAGCGGCACCGCGCTGCCCAGCTTTTCCAGTACCGGACGGCTCAGCGCCGAGGCTGCCTGTACGCAGCGCTCCACCTTTTCCTGCGGGAAGCGCTGCATCAGTTCCATGCTGCGCAGCTGCGCCACCACGGCGGCATCGTCACGCACGATGCCCCGGGTCACTTCTTCCGCCGTGCGGGTGGTCGCGCATTGCAGCATACAGCGCATGGCGTCCTCATAGCCCTTGTAGTAGGTCTGACGGTCGCAGAACAGGTCCAGCATGGAGCGCAGCACAGCATCGGTCTCCTCGGAGACCGCCAGCCGCCCGAAATCTATCGGCGTGCCTTCCATCCCTGCGCTGCGGTCGTTCAGTGCCTCCAGCTCCTCCGGGATGACCGTGGAGGGCAGAAAGCGGTCGTTGCCGTTGCGGTAAAAGCCCCACTCTGCGGGCAGGATGCGGGGAATGACATCGCCGCTGGAAACGATATTGAAGATATTGCTGGTGCCCCAGTTCTTTTTCAGGCTGCCGTCTGCCGCGTGGTTGTTGTCATAATCCTGCTGCAAATCGGGGCAATCTGCCGCCGTCAGGGACGCCGGGGCGGCAAAGGTATAGACAAAGGTGTTTTTCTTTTCCAGCTGCGGCAGCACAGCGGGCAGGCGCGCCGCCACAAGGTTCGCCACACCGCCGCCCCGGCTGTAACCGCCCATCCAGAGCTTCAGGGTGCCCAGCGGCTGACGCTTTGCCGACGTCTGAACGTATCCTCGTATTTTTTCAACCAGCTGCCGCGCCGCCGTCACAAAGCCGACGTGGGCGCTGCCCGGCCCTGCATGAAGGTTGCCGGACCACTCGGCCCCGTAGCCGGAGCCGCGCAGGAACGCCCCGATGATGGTCACCTGCCTGCCGCCGCGCACCAGCGTTTTGCGGGCGATGGCGCAGCCCACGGTGTCCGGGGTGTCGTTCAGGCTGTGGGTATAGTTGAACAGCTGCACCTCGGTAAAGCCCAGCTTTGCAAAGGCGTCCCGGATATGGTCGGCACGGCCGACTTCCCCCTCCATCCAATAGCGCTGGTCGCTCTCCCACGGGCAGTCGGCGGCTGCCGCCATGCCCAAGGTGGCCAGCGCCAACTGATTGTCGTACTCCGTGGCAGGGTGGTCGAACAGGCTGTCGCTGTAATAGTAGTCGTGCCGCAGGTCGGCACCGCAGCGGTCGCTGCGGTACCACAGGGTATAGTAGTCGTCCGGTACGGCGCGGCCGACCAAGGCCGTAGCCGCCCCGGCCTGCGGCAGCGCCGCAGCGGGTGCAAGCGTCCCCGCTGCAAGGGTCACCGCAAGACCCTTACAAAAATCCCGTCGTTTCATGGTTTCATCCCCCGCATCCGCTCCTGCGGCCTGTGCACCGCAGGCTTTTTTATAGTATAAACCTTTTTGCCGCCGGATGCAATTTTTACTTGCGGCGGCAGACGGGACGATTTAGAATGCGCGCCGCTATCGGGTTGCGGCACCCAGCATCCGCATCGTGCCTTGAGCGGCACTTGCGTCTTGCTGGCCGCTGCCCCAACAACTCCTCCCTGTTTCCGCCGCTGGCGGCGGTCGTCGTCGTTGCACTCTGCGCATATTCAGCGGAATTGGATTTTTATTCGGGATTCAGAAAAGCCTGCGGGCTTTTCTGAATCCCCTTTTCACGGGAGGGGTCGTAAAGGAAAACGGCATTTGCAGTGCCGCTTTCTGCGAAAGCGCGGCGCTGCGGGCGGGCGCTTGCTCCCCCGAGAGGGCCGACTTCCCCCGGCCGGGGGAAGATGTCACCGCAGGTGACAAAAAGGGGAATCTGTCGCGCAGCGACTGAGGGGCTGCAAATCGGCGGAGCCGGAAAAAACGGTTAAAAGATCTTCACGCCGAACAGGCGTGAATCTTCAGTTTTTTCCGGTGTAGCCCTCTGCTTTGGGGTTAAAAGGGGCGAGCAGCCCCTTTTTCGTGGCTCCAGCGCGTCGAAATCGCTGTGACCTTGCTGTGCTGAACGCACAGCATTTGCTGCGCAAACCGGTCTGCGACTTGAAAGCCCCACTGGGGCTTTCATGCCTTGCAGGCACCGCCGCACTTTTCTTCTCTTTTGGTGTCAAAAGAGAACATCCCTCGGCTACCACCTCCTACCCCGTGCCGCTGCAACTGCCGCTTTTTCTCTACACTCTCTGTAAAAAATCAACCGGGAAGCTCCGCAGAACTTCCCGGTTGACAGATACAAGAATATTCTTTATTACAGCGAAAGATCCAGTTCGTGGCAGTACTCCACGATGTGGTGGAACATCTGCTCCACGGCGGGAGCCATGGAGGCCGGGCGCTGCACGGCCAAGCCCACCACGCGGTACTCCTCCGGCTCGATGGGGTACACCTTGACGGCGGCCTTGCAGTCCCGCAGCAGCATCTGCGGCATGATGGAGATGCCAAGTCCGGCCTCCACCATGGCGATGTTGGACTGGTCGTCGATGACGTGGCAGCGGCGCTCGGTGCCGATCTTGTATTTCTTGAGGAACTGGCGCATTTCGGCGTCGGTGGCATCGCACTGCACCACAAAGCTCTGGCCGTTCATCAGCGCCGGGGTCATTACGCCGTCCGGCGGCTCCGGCCAGTCCTGCGGCACGATGCACAGCAGCGGCTCCCGGAACAGCTCGGTGAGGTTGAACTCCTCCCGGCAGGTGGAGGACAGGAAGGCGATGTCCACCTGACCGGTGCGCAGCCATTCCTTGACATCATCGTAGGTGCCCTGATATACTTCGATCTCGATCTGCGGATAATGCGCCGCAAAGCTTTTCAGCAGCCCGGGCAGCAGCGATGCGCACACCGAGTTGAATACACCCAGCTTTACCTTGCCCTTTTCCAAGCCGTTCAGGCGGGCGATGCTCTGCTTCAGCGCCTCGTCACTGTTGAGCACATCGCGGATAGAAGGATACAGGGAAGCGCCGTAACTGGTCATGGATACGCCGTTTTTGCCGCGGTTGAACAGGGCAAAGCCCAGCTCCTCCTCCATTACGGCAATGGCGTGACTGATAGCCGAGGGGGTCAGGTGCAGCTGCTGTGCCGCCTTGTTAAAGCTGCCCTGCCGGGCCACGGCATCAAAAATTTCGTAGGAAAAAAGCGTCATGCCCAAAGCCTCCTTCCGTCTTTCCTGGTTCGGAGACGCCCGATTCTCTGTGAATCTTTTTCATCTTTCATTTGAGATAGTTCAATTATCTTCTTGATTGTACTATCCCGCGCCTTTTCTGTCAAGCATTTTGCCCCGATTTTTGCACGTTCTGTGCAGATTTTGCCGCGATTTTTGCAGGAAATGCCGCCTTTCCTCCGTTATAGTTCCTGTAACGATTTTTAACGACCTGAACGAGGTATTTTTTATGACCGCACTATCCCCGCGCCGCACTTTCAGCGGCACTGCTCTTAAAACCATTGCCTGCATCACCATGCTGGTGGACCACATCGGCGCGTCCTGCATCGAGGCAGGCATCCTTACGCCCGGGCTGGACGCCGGCACCCTCTCGCAGGACGCCCTTTCCGCCTACCCGCTGTACCGGCTGGACATGGTGCTGCGCTTCACCGGGCGGCTGGCCTTTCCCCTGTTCTGCTTTCTGCTGGTGGAGGGCTTTGTGCACACCCACAACGTCAAAGGCTACCTTGGGCGGCTGGTGCTGTTCGGCATTTTGAGCGAGGTACCCTTTGACCTTGCGTTCTTCCGCACCCCCTTTGACCCCAGTGCGCAGAACGTTTACTGGACGCTGGCGCTGGGCGTGCTGGCTATGGCAGGGCTCAAGCGCTTTGAAAAGGAAAACGGCCTGCCCGGCTGGCAGGGGCTTGTGTGGGCGGGCGGGTGCGCCGCGCTGGCGCTGGCTGCCAATACCGACTACAACGCCAGCGGCGTGATCATCATCTGCGCGCTGTACCTGACCCGCACAAACCGCAAGTGGCAGTGCCTTGCGGGCGCACTGCTGTTTATGTTCGAGCTCACCGCCCCGCTGGCCTTTGTGCTGGTCTGGTTCTACAACGGGCAGCGCGGCGCGTGCAGTCCGCTGCAAAAGAAAGCCTTTTACTGGTTCTACCCGGTGCACCTGCTGGTGCTGGCAGGCATCACGAACCTGCTGCTTTGAATTTACCGTTAAATAGAACAATGCCGGACAGTCTGCGGGCTGTCCGGCATTGTGTTTTTTATGGAAGGGGTCGCCAAAAGGAAAATCCCCCGCAGTTTTCACGAAACTACGAGGGATTTTCTTGGCGGAGTAGGAGGGATTTGAACCCTCGCGCCGTTGTTTAGACGACCTACGCCCTTAGCAGGGGCGCCTCTTCGGCCTCTTGAGTACTACTCCAGAGCAAAGTGTGTTACACTTATTCAATAAAAAATGGCGGAGAGAGTGGGATTCGAACCCACGGTACGTTGCCGTACGGCAGTTTTCAAGACTGCTTCCTTAAACCACTCGGACATCTCTCCTTGTGGACACTCGCGTTACGCCGTGTCGAATGCCTATTTACTTTACCAGATTTGCGCCGTTCTGTCAAGCCCTTATGCAAATTTTTCTTTTTTCTGTACGATAGCTGCACAGCAGGCGCATTTATCACAACCTTTATTCGAAGTTTTTTTGGATTTTCTCTTTACAGAAACATCCTTTTGTTGTATAATAAAACCAACATAAACCACCCATTGGGAAAAGGAGCATCATCATGTCGTTTTCAGAGCTATTGAAGCAGTGCCGCAAAAAGCAGGGCGTCAGCCAAGCGGAGCTTGCCTCCAGACTGGGGGTCACCCAGCAGGCTGTCGGCAAGTGGGAAAGCGGCAAGTCCTCCCCCGACCCCTCCACCGTGGCCCGCATTGCAGAACTGTTGAACACCACGGCGGACTATCTGCTGGGGCTGTACCGCCCGGTCAGCAACGTTTCTGCCCCCGAGGAGCGCTTTTTCGGCAGCTACACCGAGAGCCTGATCCCGGTCATCGGCACGGTGAAGGCCGGTTACGGCGCACTGGCCTTTGAAGAGGACTATGGGCAGGAGTACGCCCGCGTGAAGGACCCCTCCAACTATTTTTATCTGGTGGTGCGCGGCGACAGCATGGAGCCCCGCATTCAGGATGGCGACCTTGCGCTGGTGCACAAGCAGGACACGCTGGAAAACGGCGATCTGGGCGTACTGATCTACGGCGACGAGGGCGAGGGCACCCTGAAGCGCTACATCCAGCGCGGCAACTGCGTGGTGCTGCAGCCCTTCAACCCCGCCTATCATGAAATGGTCATCAGGGGCGAGGACCTGAACCACCTGCACATTGCAGGCCGCGTGGTGGAAACCAAGGCCAAGTGGTAAGTAGAACCCTCTCAGTCATCGCTACGCGATGCCAGCTCCCCCAAGGGGGGGAGCTTATAGCACTGCCATAAGCTTTTATCATTCATCCGATACGTTTCCGTTATCGCAAAAAAGCTCCCCCTTCGGGGGAGCTGGATGCGACCAACGGGAACAGACTGAGAGGGTTCGAGGTCAAAGACGTCCCCCCTGTTTTTCATAAAGCCATCTGCTGTTTTGCGTATGGCTTTATTTTTTGACCCTTTTTCCCGGTTTTATCCCCTATGGAGGTGCATTCTGCATGGAACAGACCCTGATGGACAAGCTGACTATTCTGGCGGACAGCGCCAAATATGACGTTGCCTGCACTTCCAGCGGGGCGTCCCGCACCGCGCGCCCGGGCACGGTGGGCAGCTGCTATGCCCCGGGCTGCTGCCACGCCTTTACCGCCGATGGCCGCTGCGTCAGCCTGCTCAAGGTACTCATGACCAACTGCTGCTCCTTCGACTGCGGCTACTGCGTCAACCGCCGCTCCAACGATATCCCCCGCGCCACCTTTGCGCCCCGGGAGCTGGCAGAGCTGACCATGGAATTCTACCGCCGCAACTACATCGAGGGGCTGTTTTTGTCCAGCGCAGTGCTGGGCACCCCGGACTACACCACCGAGCGGATGCTGGCGGTGCTGCGGCTGCTGCGGGGCGAATACCGCTTTGGGGGCTACATCCACGCCAAGGCCATCCCGGGCACAAGCCCGGAACTTTTGCAGCAGCTGGGGTATCTGGCCGACCGTCTAAGCGTGAACGTGGAACTGCCCAGCGAGCGCAGCCTGAACCTGCTGGCCCCGGACAAGGGGCGGCATTCCATCTTCCGTCCCATGAAGCAGATCGCGGTGTCCGGCGCTGCCAGCCGGGAGGAACTTACCCTTTACCGCCACGCGCCCAAGTTTGCCCCCGCCGGGCAGAGCACCCAGATGATCGTGGGTGCTTCGCCGGAGACAGACTACCACATCTTAAAACTGACCGAGGGAATGTACCACAAATACGGGCTGAAACGGGTGTTCTACTCCGCTTACATCCCAGTAGCCGAGGACACCCGCCTGCCCGCACTGGACACAAAGCCGCCCCTTCTGCGGGAGCACCGGCTGTATCAGGCAGACTGGCTGCTGCGGTTCTACCAGTTCGAGGCAGACGAAATTTTAGATAAAGACAACCCCAACTTCAACCCCTATCTGGACCCCAAATGCAACTGGGCGGTGCAGCACTACGGGCTGTTCCCGGTGGACGTGAACCGCGCTCCCTTCGAGATGCTGCTGCGGGTGCCGGGCATCGGCCCCAAAAGCGCCCGACGCATCTGGCACGCCCGCAAGCAGGCGGCGCTGGGTCTGGACGAGCTCAAGCGCATGGGCGTGGTGCTCAAGCGGGCGCAGTACTTCATCACCTGCCGGGGCTTTTCCGGGGCGCACCCGGGGCGCGGCAGTGCCGGGCGGGAGCGCATTACCCGGGCGCTCATCGACCCCAACGTATTCAGCGGCAGCTGCGAGCAGCTGAGCCTGTTCAGCCCGCCCGCTGTGGACAACCTCATCGGGCAGGGCGTGCCGCCCCGGGCGGCTGTCCGCATGGTACGGGAGGAGGCAGTGCAATGTCTTGCCAAGGCACTGTAAGCCCCAAGGGGGCGCGCAAGCTGCACGATGCCGACGTGGTCTACCTGTATGACGGCAGCTTTGAGGGCTTTCTGTGCTGCGTGTACGAAAGCTTTGCCCAGCACGAGCTTCCCTTTGCGGTGTGGACGCCCCAGCGGGAAACGGCCACCCTCTACCCGGTCAAGGACATTGCCACCGACCCTGCCGTTGCCCGGCGGGTATTCGCCAGCTTTGGCAAAAAGCTGGGCGCAGAGACCGAGTACCTTGTCAGCCGGGATTTTCTCTCCGGACAGGAGGACAAGGAGCTGCTGTTGCTCCGGTTTCTGCATCTGGCCTTTGCGCTGGGCCCGGGCACGGTCAAGCGGGAAGGGCACCCGGTGGTCGCGCCCCTCTATGCCATGAAAAAAAGTCTGGACTGGGAGGTAGACAAGTTTCAGGGCTTTGTGCGGTTCGAGGAGCATGACGGGATGCTGGGCGCGGTCATCCACCCCAAAAATTATATCCTCCCCCTGCTGCGCCCGCACTTCTGCGGACGCTTCCCGGAGGAGGATTTCATGATCTATGATGCCGTCCATCAGGCGGTGCTGCTGCACGAGGGGCGCAGCACCCGGCTGCTGGAGCTGGCAGCGCCCTTGGAGCTGCCACCGCCCAGTGCGCGGGAGCAGCAGTTTCAGGCGCTGTGGACGCAGTTCTACAAAACGCTGGAAATTCAGGCGCGCCACAACGAAAAAGGCCGCATGACCCATTGCCCCAAACGCTTCTGGGCGGATATGGTGGAGCTGCAGGGGGAGTTGTAATTATTTTTCCTGTGCTTCCAGTGCGCTTTCCACGCCCTTGAGCAGATCCTCTGCCGGGATGCCGTACAGCCTTGCCAGTGCCATCAGGTTGGAGGTGTTCGGCTCCGAGGTGCCGTTCTCCCACTTGGACACTGCCTGACGGCTTACGCCGATAGTCTCAGCCACAAACTCCTGCGTCATCTTGCAGCGGGTGCGGTTCTCCTTGAGCGTTTCAGAAAGCGACTTGCGCACGATCTTGACTTCTTCTGTAAGTTTCGGCGGCTTTTCCAGATTGCGGGCAATGCGCCAGAGCAGATAGAGTGCAGCCACGATAGCCACCGGCAGCAGCAGCCGCACGATCATCGCCGCGATGCTCACCGTCTGGAGCGCTCTGAAAAATAGGTTGGTCAGAAAATCACTTTTCATATTCGTTTCCTCCTTTGGAAGCTTTCTCTTGTGGTTTTTTGTGGCACGATTCTAGCACAAAAGCCCGGTTGCGTCCACCAACCAGAGCGTAAACTCCGGTTGCGGCGCACATTTTTAGCCTATTGGGGCAGATAATTCACAAAAACGTTGCATCTGCATCGTTGCAACGGGCAAAACCTATGGTATACTATAAGGGATATCCGGGCAGGCATTTCTGCCCCCCAACACCCCCGCTGCGGGGTCAACACAAAAGGAGTATTGTAGCGTTATGGTTCGCATTACTATGGAAGACGGCGGCATCATCGACATCGAGCTGAACGAGGAAGTTGCCCCCATCACCTGTGAGAATTTCAAAAAGCTGGTCAAGGAAGGCTTTTACAACGGCCTGACCTTTCACCGTGTCATCCCCGGCTTTATGATCCAGGGCGGCTGCCCGCTGGGCACCGGCACCGGCGGCCCGGGCTGGAACATCAAGGGCGAGTTTGCCGCTAACGGCGTCAACAACCCCCTCAAGCACACCCGCGGTGTGATCAGCATGGCCCGCAGCATGAACCCCAACAGCGCAGGCAGCCAGTTCTTCATCATGCATCAGGATGCACCTCATCTGGATGGCCAGTACGCCGCCTTCGGCAAGGTGGTTGCCGGCATGGACGTTGTGGATAAGATCGCTTCTGTCCGCACCGACTGGAACGACAAGCCCACCACCCCGGTCAAGATGAAGACCGTGGAGCTCATCGAGGGCTAATTTTAAATGCAAAATAGCGGAACACCCTGCGGGTGTTCCGCTATTTTTTTGCAAAAAACTCTCTGTGAAAAGGGTGTCCCGGAGCGTCCGCAGACGCTCCGGGGCACTGAAATAAAAAATCAAATTCCTTGGAGCATGGCCAAAGCGCACGCGGCGGCCATTTCAAATCGTTTTCAGCAGCCTTCTTTTTCAGCCAGCTTGCGGCCCATCAGCACGCCCATGACCGAAGCCATCATCAGCCCGCGCGTCCAGCCGGAGGAATCGCCCAAGCAGTGCAGCCCCTGAATGTTGGTGTCGAGGTTCTCGTCCATCTTCACCTTGTTGGAGTAGAACTTCAGCTCCGGGCTGTACAGCAGCGTCTCGTTGGCGGCAAAGCCGGGCACGACCATGTCCAGCATCTTGATGAACTCGATGATGTTGGTCATGGCGCGGTAGGGCATGGCGGCGGTGATATCACCGGCCACGGCATCCTTCAACGTGGGCTTCACGTTGGACTGTGCCAGTTCCTTCTGCCAAGTACGCTTGCCGTCCAGAATATCGCCGTAGCGCTGCACCATGATGTGGCCTGCGCCCAGCATATTGGTCAGCTCGCCCACCTTCTGGGCGTAGGCGATGGGCTGGTTGAAGGGCTCGGTAAAGTTGTGGGACACCAGAATGGCAAGGTTGGTGTTCGGGCTCTTCTTTTCCTTAAAGCTGTGGCCGTTGACCACCGCAAGGTCGTTGTCGTAGTTCTCCTGCGCCACAAAGCCGCCGGGGTTCTGGCAGAAGGTGCGCACCTTGTTCTTCCACGGCTTCGGGTAGCCGATGAGCTTGGACTCATACAGCACCTTGTTCACCTTTTCCATCACCTCATTGCGGCACTCCACACGCACGCCGATGTCCACGGTGCCGGGCTTATGGGCGATGTGGTGCTCTGCGCAGAGCTTTTCCAGCCAGTCTGCGCCGCGGCGTCCGGTGCCGATGACCACCTCGTCCGCGTACACAGGCAGCAGTTCCTCGCCGTCCTTCAGCAGCACGCCCTTGCAGCCTTCTTCTTCCAGAATGATGTTCTCGCACTCGGTATTGAAGCGCATCTCCACGCCGTTGTCCGCCAGATAGTTCTGGATGGCCAGATACAGCTCCTGTGCCTTTTCGGTGCCCAGATGGCGGATGGGGCAGTCCACCAGCTTCAGACCTGCGTGGATGGCGTTTTTGCGGATCTCCTTGATGTCCTCACCGGTGTAGATGCCCTCCACATGGGGGTCTGCGCCGAACTCCAGATAGATCTTATCGGTGTAGTCGATGAGCTCCTGCGCAAACTCCTCCCCGATGAGGGTGGGCAGATCGCCGCCCACCTCATAAGACAGGCTCAGCTTGCCGTCCGAGAACGCGCCCGCACCGGAAAAGCCGGTGGTGATGGCGCAGGTGGGGCGGCAGTTGACGCAGTGGCCTACCTCTGCCTTGGGGCAGTGGCGCTTTTCCACCGGCTTGCCCTTTTCCACCAGCAGCATCTTCTTTTTGCTGCCGTGGCGCAGCAGCTCCACAGCGGTAAAGATGCCGGCAGGGCCCGCACCCACAATGATCAGATCGTACTTTTCCATGATTTTGTTCCTTTTTCCTTTTCTTGATAATTGGTGTAGAATCCTCTCAGTCAACGCCTGACGGCGTTGACTGAGAGGGTTTATTCCTTACTCCCGCTTCTCCTGCTCCACGGTGGCGCTCTCGTCCACATGGTCCAGTTCCACGGCGGTAGCCTCTGCATCGGTGCGGGTCACGTCCGGGGCGACAACGCCGTCGCCGTTCAGATCCTCACCGGTGATGGATTCCAGCACAGACTGGGTCTCCGGGTGCAGCTTGGCAAAGCGGCGCACGGCCAGCACGGTGTACAGAGCGCTGAGCAGGTTGATGGCGCCCTCCACGATCAGGATGACGCCGATGGCCATCACCAGCGTTTCCATGGCACCGAAGGGGTTTGCGATCAGGATGACGCCCAGCACCACGCTGAGCACCGGCAGCAGCAGAAAGCCCTTCCAGCTGTCGTAGCCGCAGCGGCGCAGGTCCAAGGCGTTCTGCACCCGGCCAATGGCGTCAAAGATGACGAACAGGCCGAACACGATGGGCAGGATACTTACCACGATATCGCTGCGCAGCAGCAGAAAAACACCCAGTGCAAGGCAGATAAGGCCGGAGATCAGGGTAAGCTGGCTCTGGAACACCCCGCGCTCCACCACAAAGTAGCGGATCAGCTGCACCGCTGCGCAGGCCAGCACCACGCCGCCCAGCGCGTAGCAGACGATGTTCAGCGCCGTGCCGGGCTTCATGACCAGAAAAATGCCCAGTCCGACATACAGCAGGCTCATGAGGATCAGATTCCACTTCAGCTTTTTTACCATAGAGATCACGTTCCTTTCGTTTGCAGGGCCGCTGCCCGCACCCGGGTCAGTGGTACAGGGGTGCGATGGTGGTCTTGTTGATACGGGCATAGAAGGCCAGACTCATCAGGATGCTGACGACTTCCGCAATGAGAAAGGCCCACCAGACATTGTTGACACTGCCGGTCTGTGCCAGCAGCCACGCTGCCGGCAGCAGCACGAACAGCTGGCGGCAGACCGAAACGATGAGGCTAAAGACGCCGTTGCCCAGCGCCTGAAAGACCGAGCTGAGCACGATGCTGACGCCCGCCAGCAGGAAATGCAGGCAGATGATGCGCATGGCCGGGATGCCGATAGCCAGCATGGCGTCGCTGGCGGCAAAGATGCTCAGCACCTGCCGGGGTGCGAACTGGAAGATGCAGAAGCCCGCCAGCATGATGCCCTCGGCGTAGCACACCGCCAGCTTGATGGTCTTTTTCACGCGGTCCGGTCTGCGGGCACCATAGTTGTAGCTGATGATGGGCACCATGCCATTGTTCAGGCCGAAAATGGGCATAAACACAAAGCTTTGCAGCTTGAAGTAGACGCCGAACACCGCCACTGCCGTAGCGGAGAAGGCCATCAGGATCAGGTTCATGCCAAAGGTCATCAGGCTGCCCACACACTGCATGGCGATGCTGGGCAGACCCACGGTGTAGATGCGGCCGATGGCCTTGGCGCTGGGACGGAAGCCCTTGAAGCTGATCTGGATGTCCGGGTTTTTGCGGGTGTTGAAGTACAACGTCATGCCTGCACCGCAGAACTGGCCGATGACCGTAGCCACCGCCGCGCCGGTGGTGCCGGACAGCGCCTCGCCGCAGTAGCCGAAGATGAAGATGGGGTCCAGAATGATGTTCACCACAGCGCCCACCAGCTGACTGATCATGCTCAGATAGGTGCGCCCGGTGGCGGCCAGCAGCTTTTCGCCCATGGTCTGAGTGAACAGACCCAGACTAAAGATGCAGCACACCGACAAATACTGGATGCCCTGCTGCGCGATGACGGCGTCACTGGTCTGGGCGTAGAAGTAGGGCTTCATGCAGGTAAGTCCGATGACAAAAAACACCGCAAAGCTGCACAGGGAAAGAAAGATGCCGTTTTCTGCGGTGGCGTTGGCGCGGCTCTGGTTCTTTTCGCCAAGGCTCTTGCTCAGCAGGGCGTTCACGCCCACACCGGTGCCCACGCCCACGGCGATCATGACATTCTGCAATGAAAAGGCCAGCGATACGGCGGTGAGGGCGCTCTCGCTGACATGAGACACGAACACCGAGTCCACCACGTTGTACAGCGCCTGCACCAGCATGGAGATCATCATCGGGATGCTGAGTTTCAGCAAAAGGGGGTTGATCTCCATGGTGCCCATGATGTTTTCCCGCACCTCGGCGGGTGCGGTCTGCGATTGATTTGTTTTCACGATTTCTCCTTTTGAACACTTGGGATTGGGGATGCTGCGGCATGGATATCACTCTCAGTCAACGCCGCAGCCACTAAAGCCTTTCCCCCAAGGGGGGAAGCCTTCAGAAGGTATACGCTCTGTAAGAACTTCCCTTGCCGGAAACATGGGCAGGGCGCAGAAGCGCCCTGCCCACGTTCTGTCGTTGTTTATTGGGTCTGGCTGGGGGTCACAGCGTCTTTTCCTTTGCGGCGGCTGCGTCCAAGATCATCTTTACGCAGGTCTCGCGGCCAAGGGCGGCGTTGATGGCCAGATCGTAGTTGTGGGCATCACCCCAACGGTTCTGGGTGTAGTAGTTGTAGTAGGCCGAGCGGTTGCGGTCGGTCTTTTCCACCTCTTCCTTGATGCCCTTTTCGTCCTTGGCCTTTACCAAGGGGTTGGTCTTGGCGTACTGCAAGCGCCACTCCTTGGGTGCATACACGAACACCCGCAGCACGTCCTTGCGCTCCCGCAGGACGTAGTCACCGCAGCGGCCAAGGATCACGCAGGGGCCTTCCTCGGCCAGCTGCTTGATGATACGGCTCTGCAGAATGAACACCTGATCGCCCAGCGGCAGCTCGTTGCCCATGGTGTACAGACTGTACAGCAGGCTGTGGGTGTGCCGTTTCTCGCTGGCGGCAACAGCCTCCTCCGACAAGCCGGAGTTCTTTGCTGCCATGGTGATCAGCTCCTTGTCGTAAAGCTTGATGCCCAGTGCCTTTGCCACGTCCTCTGCGATGTAGCGTCCGCCGGTGCAGTACTCACGGCCCAAAGTGATGATCGTCTTTGCCATAATGTGTTCCTCCTGTTTCATATATCGCCCTGAAAAAGCTTACGGCTGTGCCGGGGCGTCCCCGGTCTGGCCATTGGCTTTGGGTTCTGTGCTTGCAGGTACAGGCTTCGGCTTCGGCAGCCGTACCTCTGCTACCCGCATGGTGCCGGTCTGGTCCACTGCATACACGCTGCAGCGCCCGCCTGCGGCCAGCAGCTCCGGCGGGAACTGTACCCCGCCGTCCTCGGTGCGGGTACAGCGCAAAAAGGTGCGGTGAGCGGTGGTGGCGTGCGCCACGCCGTCGTGGGGCGCGCAGGCGATCCAGCCGGAAAAATCCTCCGGCAGGTCTGCGGGCTCTCCCCGCCGCTCAAAGTAGTAAACGCCCGGCTGGGTGCCGGCGTGCAGCTCGCACCGCAGCCGCCGGGGACGGTCGGCCTCAGTCTCCCGCTGCTTTGGCCGCAGGGCAATGGCCTTGCCGGTAAAGTAACGCATAAAATCCACCAGCGCCATGGTGCAGTTCACTGCGCCGTCGGTATCGGCGGTGGGGTCGTTCAGCAGCACAAAATCTGCCATTACGGCGTCATCGTGGCCAAAACCGTGCAGCCCCATCCACAGCCGCACCGGGTCGCGCTGACCGCGCACCCGCCGCTCCACCTGCACGGCTACCGAGCAGCCGTCGTGGATCTGCTCCCGCAGGTCGGCAAGGTCCATCCATGCCTGCCAGCAGGGGTAGCCGCAGCAGCCTGCGGCGGCCGCAGCAAAGGCGGTGTTGCCGGTGCTGCGGGTGCTGCCGTCCTCCATGGCGTAGGCCACTTCTTCCGGCAAGATATCTTCGCCCCAGCGGTTCATCAGCGCCGCCATGACCAGCGGCAGATCCATCTCCCGCCCAAAGCTGGGGTCATGGGCGGAAAGGCAGTATTCCGGCAGATAGAGCCGCCGGTTCAGCGCATGGCCGTTGCGCTTTTCCCACGCAAGAGGACGCACCGCCGCCGCCAGCAGACGCACCGCCGGGGTAACTTTATCGTTGTTAGTGGAAAGGTTCACCTGCAATTGCACGCCGGTGCCGCCGCCCGGGGCGGCTACCGTGACGGTATCGCCCATCAAAAAGATCATGCCGTCCTCGCTCTGGCTGGACACGCTGCACCGGGGGTAATCCGGCGCCCACTTGCCAAAGCTCATCCAGCTTGTCCACGCCCCTGCTGCGTACACCCGGCAGCGCACCTCCACCATGGTGTCCCGGGGTGCATGGGCGTTCCAGCTGACGTTCAGGTTGCAGAACGCCGGCATGGCAAACTCCGGGGTGGTGTAGCTGCCGTACAAAAGGCTACGCCCGGCCACGCTGTCCAGCACCAGTGCGCCGTTTTCCAGCGCAAGGTTGTCCAGCTGCCCGCGGGAAAAGGTCTCTGTCCCCTGCAGCACAAGATTATTCCGTTGTTCCATGGGACATCGCTCCTTTCCGCAGTTTTATCGCTTATTCCTCCGGGGTGTCGTCGTCGGCGTAGTCCTCCTTGAGGGCTGCTTCCAGTTCGGCGTCCTTCATCTTGCGGATGTTCTCCTCAATGTGGAACACCCGGTCGATATCGCCGTACACGATCTGGCAGGACACCTCGGTAACGAACCAGAAGCCGAAGATCAGCATCAGGAAAAGCCCCAGCGGCATGCACAGGATCACCACGCCCCAGAACAGCACCTGCACGATGGCGGCAGCCAGTGCGTGGGGCAGAAAGGCGATCATGCAGTTGATGCTGTTTTTCAAAGTCAGGCTCAAAGGCTGGTCCAGCAGCACCACCTGCGGCCACATATAGGCAAACAGCATCTGGAACAGCACCAGATTGAGCACCGTAGCCACCCACAGCGGGACGCCCACGTTGGTGCCGTGGTACAGCATATTGAAGCAGAAATAAACGAGGAAGATTTGCAGCGTGACCACCACAGTGTACAGCACACCCGGCACAAGGCTGGCCTTGAAATTGCGCTTGAAGGCCTTGCGGTAGGTCACCCACCAGTAGCCCGCCTCATCGCGCAGCGCGCGCAGGACGGTATCGTACATTCCGGCCAGCGCCGGGCCCGCCAGCAGGCCTCCCACGGCGGCGCTGCCCAGCATCACCGGCAAGCTGTTCTGCAAAAAGCCGATGTACACCAGGCAGATGACCGGTGCAAACCCGATGCAGGTCAGCAGGTTTGCAAGGAACATGCCGTTCATATCACGGCCTACAAGCTCAAAAAAGCGGCCGATGCCGGTCTTGCGGGGAGCGTCCTTTTCGACGCCCTTACCGGCCTTGAAATCATTGGCAGAAGGAAAAAGACCCATAGTAACTGCGGTACCTCTCTTGTGTTTTTAACCGGCACCGCAGGCGTTTTGTCTGGAAAGTGCCATTGTGCTAACTTTACAGATATAAATATACCTGTATTTTGTCAACTTTGCAAGATACAACCGGGGCTAATTGTAAAAAAATATTTATCTCTCCCTTTTTTGTGCAAAGTGTGCTACAATGACAATGGCATTTTTTGCAATAGGAGGAAACTATTATGAGCATTCTTCGCACCATTGCGATGTTTATTTATCTGTTCGGTTACATGATCCTGCATTACGGCATCCTGCGCCGCGCCGAGCGCGCCGCAGCCGCCGGAGATACCGCCACCGTGGAGCAGATCGTGAACCAGCATATCCCCCGCTGGAGCCGGGGCATTTTAAAGGTGACCGGTGTTTCCCTGTCGGTGGAAGGGCTGGAGAATATTCCCAAAGACCGCCCCTGCGTGTTTGTGGCGAACCACCGCAGCTACTACGACATCCCCCTGCTGCTGGCCGGGCTGGAAAAGCCCCACGGCATCCTTGCCAAGGAGGAGCTGGAAAAGATCCCCCTGCTCAGCCGCTGGATGAAGCTTCTGGGCTGCGTGTTCGTGCAGCGTGACGATGTGCGCGCCTCGGTGCGGGCGCTGAACGATGCCACCGCCATCGTGGAGGGCGGCCGCAGCTTCGTCATCTTCCCCGAGGGCACCCGCTACAAGGGCGAAGAGGGCGGCGCAGGCGAGTTCAAGGCCGGTGCTTTCCGCATTGCGGTCAAGACAAGTGCCCCGGTGGTGCCGGTAGCTGTGACCGGTGCCCGCGCCCTGTTTGAGAGCAATGGCAACCGCTGCCGCCCGGGCAGTGTGCGCATCAAGATCATGCCCCCCATCCAGACCGCCGGCATGAGCAAGGCCGAGCAGAAACAGCTGCCCGACGCCGTGCGCCAAAGCATTCTGGCTGCCCTGAAGTAACAGCCTTTCCCGCCCGTTTCATCACACAGGAGAACTATTTTATGGCAAGCTACCGTTACGAACGCGACATCGACCCCAAGGACCTCAAGCCCCGCAAACAGCGGCAATACAGCCGCAGGGAGCGCTGGGCAAACTGGTGGGACTACAACCTGAAATGGGTGCTCCTCTTCGGCATTGCGGGTGCGTTCGTGGCGTACTGCTTTATCGGGCAGTATTTCCTGACCACCCACCCGGATTACAACGTGGCGGTGGTCAGCCCCTACTACCTGCCCGAAGCCACCGTCACCGCCCTGCAAGAGCAGCTTGCCGCCTACGGCGAGGACTGCAACGGCGACGGCAAGGTGGTGGTGAAGATCAACCAGTACACCATGGCTTTCAACAGTGAGGACTCGGACGCCTATCTGGATATGGCAGGCACCACCAAGCTTTCCACCGATATCCAGAGCTCCCTCAGTTCCATCTTTATCCTCTACGACCCCGCAGGCTTCCAGCAAACCACCGGCACCCTGCGATATCTGGACGGCCATCTGCCCAAGTCCGATGCCGACAGCGACTGGTGGAACATGGTCTACCGCTGGACGGACTGCCCGGTGCTGACCGGGATGGAGCTGGGCAGCTACACCTCGGACGCGGTGCAGAGCGCCAGCGGCGACAGCCAGCAGCTGCTGGCAGATTACTATATCGGCATCCGGGGCGCATGGCTGAAGGAATCGGCTTCCCTGCTGGAAAACAGCGAGCCCCTTTGGGCAAGCCTGACCGCCGGGGCTGTCTCCACCGCCGGGGAGGGGCACTAAAGATGCGCTTCCGCATCAAAGTCGGCGGTCCTGCCGCCCGGTTCACCTTTGACCGCACCCCAAAGCCCCAGCCGCCCGCGCCGCCTGTTCTCCGCGCCGCAGACCTTGATAACCCCTATGGGCGCTATTACGGTAAAGCCCGCAGCTGGGAGGATATCTTGAAAAATAAAAACAGCGATTGAGAGGCTCTCCGGTCGTCGCCGCAGGCGATGACCGGAGAGCCTCTGTTTTCTATTTTTGTCTTTTTACCCATGGCTGATTTGAAATTTTCTCCACCCTCAAATGGAGGGCGGTTTGTTGTTTCTCTGTCCCGGTTATGGTATACTTACTAGGTATCCCCGCAAAAACCGACCAAAAAGGATGTGACCCCCATGGACGCACTGGAACAAGCCCGTGCCGAAATCGACACGGTAGATGCGCAGCTGGCTGCGCTGTTCGAGCGCCGGATGGCTGCCGTTTTGCAGGTGGCCGAATATAAGCGGGCGCACGGCCTGCCCATCTACGATGCCGCCCGGGAGGCCGCCGTACTGGAAAAGGCCGCAGCCCGCATTCAGCAGCCTGCGCTGCGCCCTTACTATAAAGACCACGTCCAGCACATGATGGATCTTGCCAAGCAATACGAAGCCGCTGTGCTGGGGCGCAACCGCGCTGCCTATCAGGGGGTGGAGGGTGCGTTTGCCCACATCGCCCTCAAGGCGTTGTTCCCCCACGCCGAGGCCGTGAGCTACTCCACATGGGACGAGGTATTCGAGGCCGTGGCCTCCGGCGAAGCCGCCCACGGCGTAGTGCCCTTTGAAAACAGCCACGCCGGGGACGTTTCCGCCGTGCTGGACCTGTGTTATAACCACCCGGAGCTGTGGGTGGTGGATGTGTACGACCTGCCCATCTCCCAGAATCTTCTGGTGTTGCCGGGCACCCAGCTTTCCCAGCTGCGCACGGTGTACAGCCACCAGCAGGCCATTGCCCAGAGCGAGACCTTTTTAAAGCAGTTCCGTCTGCCCGCCACCGCCATGGCCAACACCGCCATGGCCGCAAAGTTCGTGGCTGAAAGCGGCGATGCGACAAAGGCCGCCATTGCCAGCGCCGAGACTGCCGCCCTGTACGGGCTGGAAATTCTGGTGCCCAACATCAACACCGACGGCGACAACACCACCCGGTTCATCGTGCTCAGCCGCGAAAAGCCCACGGCGGGCAACCGGTTCTCGCTGCTGTTCACGGTGGACAACAAGCCCGGCAAACTGGCCGAGGTGATTCAGGTCATCGGTGCCAGCGGCTTCAATATGGAGTCCATCAAGAGCCGCCCCATGCCGCACGTCCCCTTTGAATATTATTTTTACGTAGAGCTGGTGGGCGATGCCGCCGCCGGCGAGACCGCCGCGCTGCTGCGCGAGCTTGACCGCACCTGCCGGACGGTGCGGCTGTTAGGAGTGTATACAAAATGAGTGATTTTATCGGAACCAAGCTGACCATGAATCTGGGTGAGCGCAGCTACGACATCATCGTCAAGCGCGGCTCGCTGGAAAACCTGTACCAGTTCGCCCGGCTGGACCGCCGGGTGGCGGTGGTCACCGACAGCGGTGTGCCCGCACAGTACGCACAGATGGTAGCCGACCTGTGCAAGGACGCCACCATCATCACCGTGCCGCAGGGCGAAGCCAGCAAGAGCTTTAAAATTCTGGAAACTGTGCTGCGGCAGATGCTGGACTTCGGCATGGGGCGCGGCGATCTTGTGGTAGCCGTGGGCGGCGGCGTGGTGGGCGACCTTGCCGGGTTTGCCGCTTCCATCTATATGCGCGGCATTGATTTTATCAACTGCCCCACCACCACCCTTTCCATGATCGATTCCTCCATCGGCGGCAAGACCGCCGTGGATCTTGGCGATACCAAAAACATCGTAGGTGCTTTCTGGCAGCCCAAGCTGGTCATCGTGGACCCGGACACCCTGTCCACTCTGCCCCGCCGCCACTTCATCAACGGTCTGGCCGAGGCCGTCAAGGCAGGTCTCTTGGCTGACCCGGAGCTGTTCTCCATCTTTGAAAAAGAGGACGTGGACGACCGCATCGGCGACATCATCTGCCGCAGCCTGCGCTTTAAAAAGAGCATCGTGGAGCAGGACGAGACCGAGCAGGGGATGCGCAAGGCGCTGAACTTCGGCCACACCATCGGTCACGGCATCGAAGCCGTGAAGGGCATCAAGGGACGCCGCACCACCGGCCTGTTCCACGGCGAGTGCGTGGCGCTGGGAATGCTGCCCATGATCGAATCCAAGGCGCTGCAAAAGCGGGTGCGCGGCGTGTACCGCCGCTTAGGGTTGCCCACCCGCACCGCCTACGATAAGGAAAAGGTGCTGGCTGAGATGCTGCACGACAAAAAAGCGCAGGGCGGGCAGATCACCATCATCAAAGTGCCCGGCCTTGGCTGCTGGCGCGCCGAGACCATCCCTGTGGAGGGGCTGCGCCCGCTGCTGGGCATGGAGGACTGACCCATGAAAAACACCTTTGGCAGCGACCTTTCGCTGACCATCTTCGGCGAGAGCCACGGCCGCGCCGTGGGCGCAGTGCTGGACGGCATGGCCGCCGGTGTGCCGGTGGACGAGAGCTTTCTCGCCGCCTGCATGGATAAGCGCCGCGCCCGGGGCGATGGCCTTTCCACCCCCCGGGTGGAGTCGGATGCGGTGCAGCTGCTGTCCGGTGTGGTAAACGGCCACACCACCGGCACCGCCATCGCCCTGATGATCGAAAACCAGAACACCCGCAGCGGCGACTACGCCAAGACCGCCGACCTTCTGCGCCCCGGCCACGCGGACTTTACCGCCTATGCCAAGTACCACGGCTTTCAGGATGCCCGGGGCGGCGGGCACTTTTCCGGCCGGGTGACCGCCGCCCTTGTGGCAGGCGGCAGCATCGTGCTTGCCGCATTGCAGCGGGCAGGCATTGATATCACCACCCACATCGCCCGGTGCGCAGATATTGCCGATACGCCCTTTGCGCTGGACGACCCCGCCGCCCTTGCAGCACAGGCGGAGACGCTTGCCAGTAAGACCGAGGGCTTTGCGGTGCTGGACGCCGCCGTGGAAGAGCCCATGAAAGCCGCCATCCGCGCCGCCGGTGCCGAGGGCGACAGCGTGGGCGGCGTGCTGGAAACAGCCATCCTCGGCCTGCCCGCCGGCATCGGCGAGCCCTACTTTGACAGCGTGGAGAGCGAGATCGCCCACTTGGCCTTTTCCGTCCCGGCGGTCAAGGGCATCGAGTTCGGCACCGGCTTCGGTTTTGCCGGGCTGCGCGGCTCGGAAGCGAACGACGCCTTCCGCATGACGGCAGAGGGCGCGGTGGTCACCGCCACCAACCACAACGCGGGCATCAACGGCGGCATCGCCAACGGAATGCCGGTGGTGTTCCGCACCGCCGTCAAGCCCACCCCCAGCATCTACAAGCAGCAGGACACGGTGGACTATATCGCCAAAAAGGACGCGCAGCTGTCCATTCAGGGACGGCACGACCCCTGCATCGTGCCCCGGGCCGCCATTGTGCAGACCTGCGCTGCCGCCCTTGCGGTGGGCGATCTGCTCACCGCCCGGTACGGTGCCCGGTGGATGACCGACCCCACCGGCTACCGGAAGGAGGACTGAGATGGAATACGGACTCATCGGCGGCAAGCTGGGACACTCCTACTCCAAGACCATCCATGAGCTGCTCTGCGGGTACAGTTACGAGCTGTGCCCCCTGCCCACCGAGGCAGACGCCCGCGCCTTTTTGCAGCGGCGGCAGTTCAAGGCCATCAACGTGACCATCCCCTATAAAAAGCTGGTGATGGAGTACTGCTCCTTCATCGACCCCCGCGCCCGCGCCATCGGCGCGGTGAACACGGTGGTGAATAAAAACGGCCTGCTCTACGGCTACAACACCGATTATCTGGGCTTTGCCCACCTGTGCGAAGCCCACGGCGTGGAGCTTGCGGGCAAGACCGTGCTCATCTTAGGCACCGGCGGCACCCACAACACCACCCGCGCGGTGGCACTGGACAAGGGCGCTGCCAAGGTGCTGACGGTCAGCCGCACCCCCGACCCGGAAAAGGGCGAGCTGAGCTACGCCGAAGCCGTGCACAGCGGCGCACAGGTAGTGTTCAACACCACCCCCGCCGGGATGTACCCCAACGTGGGCGTGTGCAGTCTGGACGTCGCCGCCATGCCCGGGCTGGAAGCCGTGGTGGACGTGGTATATAACCCCAACAAGACCGAACTCATTCTCCGCGCCGAGGACGCCGGTGTGCCGGTAGCCGTAGGCGGGCTGGAGATGCTGGTGGCACAGGCGGTGTATGCCGCAGAATACTTCCTTGGCCGCAAGTTCGAGGACGCCCCGGGCGAGGTGCGGCGCATCACCGCCGCGCTGCGCCGCGAGACGCTGAACATCGCCCTTGTGGGAATGCCCTCCTGCGGCAAATCCACCCTTGGCCGCCTGCTGGCAAAGCAGCTGGGCAGACCGCTTGTGGATCTGGACGAGGAGATCGTCAAGGCAGACGGACGCAGCATCCCGGATATCTTTGCCGCCGAGGGCGAAGAGGGTTTCCGGGCAAAGGAAACCGCGCAGATCGCCCGTTTCGGCAAGGAAAAAGGGCTTGTACTCTCCTGCGGCGGCGGCGCGGTGAAGCGGGCAGAGAATGTCCGCGCCCTGCGCCAGAACGGCGTGGTGCTGTTTATCGACCGGCCGGTGGAAGCGCTGGCTGTGGGTGGCAACCGCCCGCTTTCTTCCAGCGCCGAGGCGCTGCGCACCATGGAAGCCCAGCGCCGCCCGCTGTACCTTGCCGCCGCAGATGCGGTGATTTCTAACACCGGCACGCTGGCCGAGACGCTGGCAGCTGCACAGGAGGCACTGGATGAAATTTTTGATTCTTAACGGGCCAAACATCAATCTGGCGCGCTGGTCTGAGCCCGGCGTACCCGGCGAAGTGGACTACACCGGCCTGATGGACTATGTGCAGGCGGGCTGCGACCAGCTTGGCATTGAAACGGATATCTGTCAGTCCAACCACGAGGGCGACCTCATCGACGAGATCCAGTCTGCCCCCGGGCGGGTGGACGGCATTGTGCTGAACCCCGGCGGCTACGCCCATTACAGTGTAGCCATTCTGGACGCGCTGCGGCTGTGCAGCGTGCCCGCCGTAGAGGTGATGCTGGACGCCCCGGACGAGCGCGAGCCCTTTCGCAAAACGGACGTGGTGTCCTTTGGCTGTCAGGGGCATTTTATCGGCGAAGGCCCGCAGGGCTACCTGCACGCCTGCATCTGGCTGGCGCAGCTGCTGCGCACCGATGGCTCCTCTAAGGCGCATATCGTGATGTAAAACAAACAGGAAAGGAACGACCTCCCATGATCATCTCCACCAAAAAAGGCACTCCCAAAGAGGAGCTGGAAAAGATCGTTGACAAATTCGAAAAGCAGGGTCTGAACGTGACCCTGATCACCGGCAAGGACTACAATGTGTTTGGTCTGGTGGGCGATACCACCAAGATCGACGAGCGGGACGTGCTGGCAAACCCGTGGATCGACAACGTTACCCGCGTGTCCGCGCCCTATAAGCGCGCAAACCGCCTGTTCCACCCTGCAGACTCGGTCATCGACTGCGGTGGCGTGAAGATCGGCAGCAAGGAAAAGATCGCCGTCATGGCGGGCCCCTGCAGCATCGAAAACGCCGAGCAGGCTCTGCGCATCGCGCAGGGGGTCAAGGCGGGCGGCGCAGCGCTGTTCCGCGGCGGCGCCTACAAGCCCCGCACCTCTCCCTATGCTTTTCAGGGTCTGGAGACCGAGGGCATTCTGGATATGGTAAAGGCCCGCGAAGCCACCGGCCTGCCCATTGTCTCCGAGCTGATGAGCGAGGACCGCATCCCGGAGTTTGAGGAGTATGTGGACGTGGTGCAGATCGGCGCACGCAATATGCAGAACTTCCAGCTGCTCAAGGCCGTGGGCAAGATGCACAAGCCCGTGCTGCTCAAGCGCGGCCTGTGCAACACCATCGAGGAGTGGATCATGAGCGCTGAGTACATCATGGCCGGCGGCAACGAGCAGGTCATCTTCTGCGAGCGCGGCATCCGCACCTTTGAAAAGTACACCCGCAATACGCTGGATCTTTCCGCTGTGCCCATCATCCACGAAAAGACCCATCTGCCCATCGTGGTAGACCCCAGCCACGCCACCGGCAAGGCCAATCTGGTGGAGCCGATGATGATCGCTGCCGTGGCCGCCGGTGCGGACGGTCTGGAGGTAGAGGTGCACTACGACCCCCAGCACGCATGGAGCGACGGCGCACAGTGCCTGACCCCGGACGCCTTTGCACAGGCCATGGCAAAGTGCCGTCAGGTGGCTTGGGCTATCGGCCGGGAGATGTAAACCGTTTACCCCCTCAGGCGCTGGCGCGCCAGCTCCCCCAAGGGGGCGCCTGAAGCGCTGCCCGGGGAAAATCTGCAAAAGGATAACACCGCTATGCTTGTAACCATCAGACCTTCCCCCGGCGGCATCGGGGGCGTGATCGCCGCGCCGCCCAGCAAAAGCATGGCGCACCGCGCCGTGCTGTGCGCCGCGCTGGCTGTGGGGCGCTCCCATATCACCCATCTGGAATTCAGCAAGGACATCTCTGCCACCCTGTCCGCTGCCGCACAGCTGTGCGCCGCCGTGGACACCGGCGCAGGCGATGCTGCTGTGCAGGGGCTTGGGCATTTTCTGCCCCTGACCGCCCCGGTGGACTGCTGCGAAAGCGGCAGCACCCTGCGGTTTTTGATCCCCATCGCCAGCCTGACCGGACAGCCGGTCACCTTTACCGGGCGCGGACGGCTGATGGAGCGCCCGCAATCCGTATACGAAACGTTATATCGTGAGCAGAATCTACGGTTTGAGCAGTCCCCCGCCGGGCTGACCGTGGAAGGTGCGCTGACCCCCGGGGACTACCGGCTGGCGGGCAACGTGTCCAGCCAGTTCATCAGCGGGCTGCTGTTCGCGCTGCCGCTGCTGCCCGGGGACAGCCAGCTGCACCTCATTCCCCCGGTGGAGAGCCGCAGCTACATCGACATGACCCGCGCCGTGCAGGCCGCCTTTGGGGTGCACAGCCGCTGGCTGGACGAAACCACCCTGCTGCTGCCGGGCGGGCAGCAGTACCACCCCTGCGACTACAACGTGGAGGGCGATTACAGTCAGGCTGCTTTCCCGGCGGTGCTGGGTGCAGTGTGCGGCGGGGTGACCATCACCGGCCTTGCGCCGGACACCTTGCAGGGCGATGCCGCCATTCTGGACATCCTGCGCCGGTGCGGCGCGGTGTTCACCCGCAAAGGCGACAGCGTCACCTTTGCAAAAGCACCCCTGCACGGGGTGGACATCGACCTTGCGGATTGCCCCGACCTTGGCCCCGTGCTGATGGTGCTGGGACTGCTGTGCGAGGGCACCACCGTCATCCGCAACGCGGAGCGGCTGCGCCTGAAGGAAAGCGACCGCATCGCGGCTATGGAAGCCGAGCTGCGCGCCTGCGGCGGCGTGCTGGAAAGCGACGGCGGCACCATCACGGTGCACGGCTGTGCCGGGCTTCTGCACGCCCCTGCCGCGCCCCTGCACGGCCACAACGACCACCGGGTGGTCATGAGCCTTGCGGTGCTGGCGGCGGCTGCCGCACTGCCCCTGACCGTGGACGATGCCGAAGCCATCCAGAAGAGCTGGCCCGGCTTTTTTGCAGATGCAGCGCCGCTTGGCGTGGAGGTAAAAGATGCTTGATAAAACAAAACGTTATCTCGTAGTGGGTCTGGGTCTGCTGGGCGGCAAGTACGCGCTGGAGCTGACCCGCGCAGGCTTCCATGTGGACGGCATCAACCGCAGCGAGGGACATTTGCAGTATGCGCTGGAGCACAGCTATATCGCCGGCGGCAAGACCCACGATTTTGAGGACCTTGTCCGGCAGGCCGACCATATCATCTTTGGCCTGTACCCCACCGCGCTGCTGGACTGGTTTGGCACCTACGGCCACCTACTCAAGCCCGGGTGCATCTTTACGGATGTTTCCGGCGTAAAGACCGGCCTTGTGGAGCCGGTGCAGGCACTGTGCCCGGCGGGGGTGGAGTTCATTGCCAGCCACCCCATGGCAGGCCGCGAGACTTCCAGCGTGGAGCACGCCGCCGAGGTGAATTTTGCCCCGGCAAACTTCATCATCACTCCCACCGAAAAGAACACCCCGGCGGGCATCCAGTGGGCAAGGGAGCTTGCCGAGGTGCTGGGCTTCAAGCATATCTGCACCCTGACCGTGCAGGAGCACGACCGGATGATCGGCTATGTCAGCCAGCTGTGCCACGCCATTGCCGTAAGCCTGATGTGCGCCAACGACAACACCTCGCTGTGCGAGTACACCGGCGACTCCTTCCGCGACCTGACCCGCATTGCACGCATCAACGACAAAATGTGGGCAGAGCTGTTTTTGTGGAACAAGCAGAACCTGATCAGCGAGATCGACCAGTTCGATTCCGCTTTGCAGGAGATGCGCGCCGCCCTTGTAGCGGACGACCGGGACAAGCTGGAACAGATGTTCCGCCTTTCCACCCAGCGCCGCGCCGCCTTTGACAAAAAGCTGCCGGAATAAACCGTGACGGAGGTATTGCCCCATGCCCAAGCAGGAAGGACAGAAATCCAAGCTGGTAACACTGCTGCGCATCCTTGAGCAGCGCACCGACGAGAACCACCGCCTGAACGTGCCCCAGCTGGTGCAGCTGCTGGAAAGTCAGGGCATTCTGGCCGAGCGCAAGAGCATTTACAGCGACATCGACACCCTGCGCAGTCTGGGCTACGACATCCAGCTGCAACGGGGGCGCGGCGGCGGGTACTGGATGGCCAGCCGTGCGTTCGAGCTTTCGGAGCTGAAGCTGCTGGTGGATGCGGTACAGTCCAGCAGTGTCATCTCGGCGCGCACCAGCAAGCGCATCATCCACAAGCTGGAAGCCCTCTGCTCCGACTATGAGGGCACCCAGTTGCAGCGTCAGGTGTATGTGGACGGACGCCCCAAGACCGACAGCCAGACCCTTTTGTACAGCATCGACGCGCTGCACACCGCCATCAACCGAGGGTGTCTGGTGCAGTTCCGCTACAAGGGCAGCAGCGCCGTGCGCACCGTAAGCCCGTGGCAGCTGGCGTGGGAAAACGGCTGCTATTACCTGATCGCCTATCAGGACGAAAAAGCACCCCCGGTGCGCCACTACCGGGTGGACCGGATGGCCGGGGTGCTGGTGCTGGACGAGCCGCGCCGGGGCAAAGAGTTCTTCCGCACCTTCGACCTGCCCGCCTATCTGCGCAAACACTTCAACATGTTCGGCGGCACCGAGTACCGGGTCACCCTGCGGTGCGCTGCCGACCTTGAGCCGGTCATGCGGGAGCGCTTTGGCCGGGAGCCGGTGTTCTGCCCGGAGGACGCAGAGCACTTCCACTTTGATGTGCCCATCTGCGTCAGCCCACAGTTTTTTGGCTGGATATGCGGCTTTGGCGGCAAGGTAGAGGTCACCGCCCCCGCCGCCGTCCGCGCCCAGCTGCACGAGATGGTGCAGAGCCTTGCGGAGCAGCATGAATAAACAGAAAGGGTTCCAGAAACACCTGCGGGCGTTTCTGGAACCCTTTTTCCTATCAATTTTTCCTTATTCCTCAAATTCCAGATCGCTGGGCTGGATGAGGTCAAGGGGAGCGGCGGGCTCGGCGATAAGGCGGCGGCTCTGGTTGAAGATGGCCTTTTCCAGCGTGTTGCGCGCCAGACGGCCATTTCCGGCGGTGCGGCTGTCCAGCGCCTGACGGCGCTTATAGTAGCCCAGCAGCGGGAAGGTGCAGCTCTCGGCAAGACGGTAGCCCTTGCCCTTTGCCAGCACGGTGGTGATGTCCAGCAGCTCGTCTGCGGTGTAGTCCGGGAACTCGATCTTATTAGGGAAGCGGCTGGCAAGGCCGCTGTTGGCGGTGAGGAATACTTCCATCTCCTTGGTGTAGCCCGCAAGGATGACCACCAGCTCGTCCCGGTGATCCTCCATGCCCTTTACAAGAGTGTCGATGGCTTCCAGCCCAAAGCTGTCCTGCTGGCCGCGGTACAGGCTGTATGCCTCGTCAATGAACAAAACGCCGCCCAGAGCACTCTCGATGACGCTGTTGGTCAGCGGGGCGGTGTGGCCGGTGTAGCGCCCCACAAGGTCGGCGCGGGTCACTTCCACCAGCTGCCCGCCCCCCAGCGCGCCGATGGCCTTGAGGTACTTTGCCACCAGCCGGGCAATGGTGGTCTTGCCGGTGCCGGGGTTGCCGGTAAAGATCATGTGCATGGACAGGCTTGCGGTCTTGAAGCCCGCCGCTGCGCGGCGCTGCTGCACCTGTAAATTGTCTGCCAGACCAAACACATATTCCTTGACCGGGGCAAGCCCCACCAGCGCATCCAGCTCGGCGCGGATCTGCTCCACCGCGCCGGTGTAGGCCGCCGGCAGCAGGCTGAACAGGTCTGCCGGGGCGGCACCGTTCAGCGCAAATTGCAGCCCCTCGGGTGCGGCGGTCAGCGCCACCGTGCCGGACAGTTTTGCATCGGTCTGTAAGCAGTACTCGCTCAGGGCGCGGAAGATCCGCTCGCAGCAGTCTGCCAGCCCCTCTGCGCCCTTTTCTTTAGAGCACTGCGCCGCCACATAGTCCCGCACCTCTGCCCCAGCGGCGAGGGTCAGGCCAAGGCGGCTGTGCACCCGCTGCGCCAGCGCGTTCAACTGCTGCGCCGCCAGCGCCGCCAGCGCTTCCGGGGTAAAGGGGGCGGTCTGGCACACATCCCCTACCGCCGCCACAAAGGACGCGCCGAATTTATCCGCCAGCGCCTCCCGCCCCTTGCGGGAGAAGAAGATCAGGTACTTGCCGCAGGGGTCGATGCGGCTCACTGCGCCGGGGGCAAGCGCTGTACCAGCTTCCACCAAAATGCCCTCCTTGTTCACCAGATACCGGCTGGACAATGGCGCACTGCCCTTGACCGCAAGGTCGGAGAGGATGCGCAAAAAGCCGGGGTGGCAGCTCTCGTAGTGCTCGAACACCACGATCTCGCCCGGGGCGTGCAGGGCTGCGTAAAGGTCCTGCAAAAACAGCTTTTCCGCGCCGGGGTCGGGGTAGAGTGCCAAGTCCATCACCGCCATCCGGTCGCTCTGCAAAAGCCCCCGCGCCGCCATGATGCGGGCGGTCTCCGCCAGTGCAAAGTGCCGTCCCGTGCCCGGTGCGCCCCACAGCAGGATCACATTGCGGGCGGCTGCGCCCTCGGTGCCCAGCACAAAGGGGCGGCGCATGGCCCGCACCACGCTGTCCACAAAAGCATCCTGCCCGAGGACAGTCTTTTTTACCTCGGCGGCAAGGCCTTCAAAGCTGCCCAGCTGCTCCGGCTTTGTGTCTGCCGTGCCCTTGGCCAGCAGGCCGTCCGCTTCCATATCCCGCAGCATCTGGCGGCTGTCCTCCAGCGCCGTCTGCACCCCGGCATCCTGCGCCTTCAGCCGGGCGTTCTGCTGCTTCAGCAATTCGTCCAGCTGCTTTTGCTGTTCCAGCAGCGCCGCGTTCAGGTCCGGCAGGCCGCTGCCCGCCGGTTTTTCGGGCTGCGGCTTTTCCGGCTGCGGCTGCGCGCCGCCGAACTTCAGTTTGCCGCCCGCGCCGAACACGCCGTTCATCAAGCTTTCCCAATCATCGGTGTATGCCATGGTGCTGCCCTCCATCGGTGTTTTTTCTTCCAGTATAGTGAACTGCGCGGCATTTTGCAAGCACAAAAAAGCTCCCCCTTTCGGGGGAGCTGATATCCGCATCTATGCGGGGATCATGCTGTTTTCTCAGCCCTTGCAGCCCTGCTCTTCCCAGTCGCCGAAATCGTTGGCATCAGCGATCTTGGTGACGTCGATCTTGCCGTTCTCATCCTTGGGGGCAACGGCGGGGCCGGCCTCTACGGGGTTGGCGTTCGGGGCTTCGGGGTCGTACACAGGACGCTCTTCGGCGGTCTCCGGCTGGGTCTGGGGTGCGTCCTCAGCGGGGGCTTCCGGTGCGGTTTCCTCGGCAGCTTCTGCGGCGGCATCGGCAGCCTTTGCCTCTTCCTTGGCCTCGGCCTCTTCGTAGGCTTCGGCGGTCTTTTCGGCCTCCTCGGCGTCCTTTTCGGCTTCCTCCGGGAACTCGACCTCCTCCACATGGAGCGGGTCTTTCTGGTTCAGGATCTTGTCCAGCACCACGATGGCAGCGCCGGTGACGGCCACGGCAGCAGCCGTGCCAAGAATACGGAACAGAGTTTTCATACCAGAACCTCCTTAATATAGAAACGTTAAGAGAACGTTACGACCTCTTCCAGGGGCTTTTCGGCAGGCTCTACCGACACGGCGGTCAGCACCGGGCCTTTGCCCCGGTAGATGTTGTGGAACTTATAGCCCACCTTGGCGGTCACCCGCACCCAAGCGCGCTGTTCCAGCGCCTTGTAGCCATCGTAGCTGCATGGGAAGCCCACGAACTGGATGTCCTGCACGCAGCAGGTCATGGCAAAGCGGCCGGGCACAAAGCTGTTTTTACCGGCGCGGTTGGTCTGGCAGACCTGTGCCAGAAAACGCACCGTCTTGCCGGTGTACTTCTGGGGCTCGTCCTGACAATCCATGTACCAGATGCCGAAATCGTCATCCGGGATGTCGATGGGGTCGGCGTTGATATCAAAGGGCAGCGGGTCGGGGATATCATCGTAGGCTACGCTGCCGTCCTTGAACTCGTAGGCGATATCGCACTTACGGGAGGCCTGCCGTACCAGCTTGTGCAGCTCCTGCCGGGCGTCATCGTTGTTCACGGCCTCGGCGCGGTTGAACACGATCAGCTCGCTGCGGGCGATCTTGTCCAGCATCAGGCTGCGCATGGAGTTATCGCGGGCGTAGGTCAGGGCGGTGGTGCCGTCGGCAGTGGCAATGCACTGGTACACCAGCCAGTTCTCGGGCAGGGCATCGGCCAAGTCCTGCAGCAGCCACATGCCGTTGTACTCGATGACCACGCGGCCTGCGTCCGCTTCCTTGCCCAGCTTTGCAAGGTTCTGGGGGTTCAGTTCAGACTTATCCTCCAGCACCTTCACGGTCACGCCGGGGAAGGCGAACTTTTTCTCGTTGTACTCCTCTTCGCCCTCCTCGCAGATCAGCAGCAGGGTCTTGTCGCCGGAGTCGAAATTGGGGTCTTCAAAGGTCTCCTGAATAAACTTGGTCTTGCCGCTTTCCAGAAAGCCCACAAACAGGTAGACCGGGATCTCTTTTGCCATAATAAATGGTTGCTCCTTCTCTCAATAATGGGGTTCTCAGCAGCCGAACAGCTGGGCGATGGCGGTCTCGTTCAGCTTGGAGCCGATGACCACCAGCTTGCCGCCCACGTCTGCGCTACGGCTGCGCACTTCCCACTCGCCGGGCACATAGTCGAACTCCAGCCAGCCGTCTGCGCCGCCGTCCACGATGCCCTTGCTGCGCAGGATCATGCCGTAATTGCCGGTATCCAGCTCGGTGAGGGCGTGCTCCACCTCGGCTTTGGTGAACTTGCGGGCCGTCTCCACGCCCCAGCTGGTGAACACTTCATCGGCGTGGTGGTCGTGATGATGATGACCGCAGCAGCAATGACCGTCATGGTCGTGATGGTGCTCGTGCTCCTCGTAATCATGCTCGTCGTGATCATGCTCGTCCTCATCATCGTCATGATCGTGGTGGTGACCGCAGCAGCAATGGTCATCATGATCGTGCTCGTCGTGGTCGTGGTGATGATGCTCGTGCTCATCCTCGTCGTCATCATCGTCATCATGGTCATGATGATGGCCACAGCTGCACACACCGTTCTCATGGTCGTGATGATGGTGATGCTCGTGCTCTTCTTCCTCGTCCTCGTGGGCGTGCTCCTCGTTGGCCTTGGCAGCCATGGCGATCAGCTCGGCCTTGAAGTCGTCCTTGGTGGACATGGCCTTCAGGATCTGCTCACCGGTCAGGTGATCCCATGCGGTGGTCACGATAGTGGCGGTGGGGTTCTTTTCCCGCAGCATTGACACGGCAGCGGCGATCTTTTCCTCGCTGGCGGTCTGGGTGCGGCTGAGCAGGATGCAGCTTGCATGGCTGATCTGGTCATCGTAGAACTCGCCGAAGTTCTTCATATACATCTTGACCTTGTTCACATCGGCCACGGTGACAAAGCTGTTCAGCTGCACGTCCAGATGCTCGGCCACGCCCTCCACGGCGCGGGTCACATCGCTCAGCTTGCCAACGCCCGAGGGCTCGATGACGATGCGGTCGGGGTGGTACTGCTCCACCACCTGCTGCAGCGCGGTACGGAAATCGCCCACCAGAGAGCAGCAGATGCAGCCTGCGTTCAGCTCGTTGATCTGGATGCCGCTTTCCTTCAGAAAGCCGCCGTCAATGCCGATCTCGCCGAACTCGTTCTCGATCAGCACCACCTGCTGGCCTGCAAAGGCCTCGGTGATCAGCTTTTTGATCAGAGTGGTTTTGCCGGCGCCAAGGAAGCCGGAGAAGATATCGATTTTAGTCATGATCCAAATGCCTCTTTCTTTTTATCGCAATATTCGCAATTGTTAGCGCAAAGGGCCGCAGAGTGCTGACCCAAAAATACTACACCTCTATTATAACAAGGCTGTCAATGGAAAACCGGCCTTTTTCAAGAAAAAATTGTAACTTTTTTTGCAAATTGACGGCGTTTTGGGGGGAGTTTTGCCCCCGCATTGCATTCTTCCCCGCAGAATGATACAATAGCAGCAGCAAACCATCGCCGCCGGACGTTTTTCCGGCAAATGACAGAAAGAGGGCTTTTGTTATGAGTATGAACACAGTTCCCGAGCGTCTGGCTGCGCTGCGTGCCGCTATGAAGGCAAACGGCGTAGACGTCTATCTGATCCCGGTGGGCGACCCGCATTCCAGCGAGTATCTGCCCGACCACTACACCTCCCTGACCTACTTCTCCGGCTTCCACGGTGAGAACTCCAACTTTGTGGTTACTATGACTGAGAGCGCCGTCTGGGCAGACGGCCGGTACTTTGTGCAGGCAGAGAAAGAGATCGCCGGTACCGAGATCCAGCTGATGCGCATGGGCGAGCCGGGCGTGCCCACCGCCGAGGAATACTGCGGCAAGGTGCTGCCCGAGGGCGGCACGCTGGGTCTGTGCGGTCTGACCGCCAACTGTGCACTGGTCAACAACCTGAAAAAAGAGCTGGAGCCCAAGCACGGCAGCATCAAGACCCTGTTCTTGGAGGATGAGCTGTGGGTGGAGGGCCGCCCCGCCCGCCCGGCTACCCCGGCATGGATCTTGCCCAAGGAATACGCTGGCTTCTCTCCGGCGGAAAAGCTGGAGCAGCTGCGCGGCAAACTGAAGGAGCAGGGCTGCACCGCCCAGCTGGTGGGCAAGCTGGATAATCTGGCATGGCTTTTGAACCTGCGCGCCATGGATATCGAGTGCACCCCCTACGCCATGGCGTACTGCTATGTTACCCCGAATCGCGCCGTGCTGTTCATCGATCAGGCACGGGTCACCCCGGAGGCTAAGGCAGAGCTGGAGGCCAACGGCGTGACGCTGGCCGACTACGACAGCATTCTGGACGGGATGGCCGCCGAGACCGAGCCGCAGACCGTGCTGGCAGAGAGCGCTACCGTGAACTACGCCGTGTATCAGGTGCTGGAAAACAACCCCGCCCTGACCGTGAAGGACGCCGCCGACCCGTTGCTTGCCATGAAGGGCGTGAAGAACGAGGTAGAGCTGGCACACCTGCGCGAGTCCCATCTGCGGGACGCCGTGGCTATGGTGCGGTTCCAGATCGAGCTGGAAAACCGTCTGGCTTCCGGCGAACAGCTGACCGAGCTGACCGTGGACGAGATCCTGCACAAGTACCGCAGCGCAGACGATAAGTTCCTTGTGGAAAGCTTTGGCACCATTGCAGCCTACGGCGGCAACGCAGCCATGATGCACTACCATGCCACCCCGGAGGATCACGCCGTTTTGCAGCGCAAGGGCTTTTTGCTGGTGGACAGCGGCGCCACCTATCTGGACGGCACCACTGACATCACCCGCACCTATCCGCTGGGCGAGCTGACCGAGGACGAGCGGCTGTTCTATACCTGGACGCTGCAGTGCCACATCGACATCGCCAAGGCCGTCTGGCTGGATTACTGCGACTGCCACATGCTGGACACCATCGCCCGCGAGCCGCTGTGGCGCCACCTCATCAACTACCGCTGCGGCACCGGCCACAGCGTCAGCTTTGTGGGCAACGTCCATGAAGGCCCCCACGCTTTGAACGGCCGCAACACCACCCTGATGCGCCCGGGTATGATCGTCACCGACGAGCCCGGCGTGTACGAGGCCGGCGAGGTGGGCATCCGCATCGAGAACGAGATCGAGTGCTACCACAAGGCCGACAACCAGTACGGTACCTTCCTTGCCTTCCGTCCCCTCACCTTTGTGCCCATCGCTACCTCTCCCATCGTGCCCGGCGTGCTGGACAAGGAGCAGGTCGCTTGGCTGAACGATTACCACCGCAAGGTGTTCGAGCAGCTGGCACCCCGCCTGACCGAGGACGAGCGCGCATGGCTGGCCGAGAAGTGCGCCGCCATCGGCTGCTAATGCTAAAAAGAACAAAAGTCAGCTGCCGCTTGCCGTCCTGACTCTTGCCGTAAAAATGCAATTCCGGGCAGACCGCAGTCTGCCCGGAATTGCTTGATTTAAGATGATTTTTCCGCTGATGATGGCCAGAGCAACGCGGAGGCCATTCCAAATCGTCTACCCTGCAAAGGAAACCAAACCATGATCTTTCACATTGCGATCTGCAGCCCGGACGGGGCGCTGCGCAGCCGGCTGGAGCACCAGTGCATGGAGTTCTTCGCCCGGCGGGAGGACGCCTGCATCGTGGAGCAGCTGCAAAGCCCGGAAGCGCTTTTGCAGCAGGATGCCGCCGGGCTGCGGTACGAGCTGTACCTCATCGAGCTTGCGGCGGTAGCCCGGCCCGAAGGGCTTACGGCGGCGGCAGAGCTGCGCCGCCGGGGCCGCCGCGCGCCGCTGGCCTTTGTGGCCCGCACCCCGGCCCATGCATACAGCGCCTACCGGGTGGACGCCATGCAGTATCTGCTGCAGCCGGTGCACCAGCCGGAAGTTTCTGCCCTGCTCAAGCGGGCGGTGGAGCCGGAATACGGCCCCACCCTTACCGTGACCACCGCAGACGGCGTGCGGGCGCTGACCTATGCCGAAATTGAATATCTGGAATGCACCCACCACATCGTGCACTTCCACCTGACCACCGGAGAGGATGTGGCCTCCCTCTCGCTGCGGGTGCCCTTTTCTGCGGTGGCGCAGCCGCTGCTTGCGGACGGCCGCTTTGTGCAGCCGCACCGCTCCTATGTGGTCAATTTGGAGGCGGTGCAGCTGCTGTCCCCCGGCGAGGTACGGATGCGCAGCGGGGCGCGCATCCCCATCCCCCGCGGGCGGGAAGCCGCCGTCCGGGAGGCTTTCTGCACCCGGGTAGGGTAAAAAGCAAAAAAGTCGCTGCACATTCGTGCAGCGACTTTTTACTTAATGATTTATTCTTCCTTATGCCGGGGCTTTTTGCGGCGGGCGTGCTTTTGGGGCTTGCGGCGGGGCTTTTTGCGGGAGGGCTCGGGCTGGACAGAGGCATCGTTCAGGCGGGACATCGCATCCAGCAAAGCGCCCTGCAGGCTGTCCGAGGGTACCCCGCTCTCCGAAAAGGCGAACAGGAATTTGTAGATCTGGGGCTGCAGCTCCTCGTACAGCCCAAGGCGGGTGTACACCTCCTTGAACAGCTGAAAAATCTGTGTCTTGTTCTCTACGATGCCGCGCAGGTCGATCTGGGTATGGCAGAGGCTTTTGGGGTTCTGGATATAATGATACCCGGCCTCGGAGATGGAAACGAACACCTCCGCATGTTCAAGATACCCCATGTTGAAGATCAGATCCTCGGCCCAGTGCACATCGGGCGCAAAGCCCAGCTGATTTTGTGCAATGATCTCCCGGCGGTAGAGTTTGTTCCACAGCACGCCGTAGTAAAAGGAGGCGGGCTGCTGCATCAGGCGGCGGGCGTAGTCCTCCCGGCTGTAAACGCCCTGCGGCAGAAAGCCGTACTTGTGCACCTCGGTCTTGGGGGCTTCCGGCTCGATGCCAAGGGAGGTCTGCAGCGTTTCCAGCGCGTGCCCGGTCTTGCTGGAGTTGGAAGGGATCACCATCCAGTACGGGGCGATCACAAGGTCGGCGTTGTGCTGCAAGGCGGCCTGTACAAGGTTCTGGGTGTAATCAGGGTCCAGTGCGTCATCACTGTCCGCAAACTGGATATAGTCGCCCTGCGCAAGGGTAAGCCCGGCATTCCGCGTGCGGGAAACACCCTCGTTCTCCTTATCCACCACCACGATGCGGGGGTCCTTGGCCCGGAACTGCTCACAGATGGCAAGGCTGTCATCCGTAGAGCCATCATTCAGCACGATGATCTCCAACTTCTGATAGGTCTGGCTGCAAATGCTTTCCAGACAGCGGGAAAGCCCCTTCTGGGCGTTGTACACGGGCACAATGATGCTGACGAGGGGGTTCGTCATGGCAGGGCCTCCTTTTTTGACGACAAAATTTGAGTATTATTATCATACTCCTGCGGCGCCCGGATTACAAGAGCGCCGCACTGTGGCAGTTTTGTGAAACCTTACGCCTGCGCCCAGTCCAGTGCAGTCCAGTCCGGCAGGAACTGGTCGCAGATGCGGCGCAAAGCGGGGGCGTCGGCAGCGCTGGTGGTGTCCTGAATGCCCACCAGATAGAAGCCGGCATCATGGGCGGTCTGGGCAGCGTAGAGCGCATCCTCGCACACGGCGCACCCGGCGGGCTCCGTACCGCCAAGGCGGTGCAGCGCCTCCATAAAGGGGGCGGGGCTGCTCTTGCTCATAGCACCCCGCGCCTCGATGTAGAAATCAAAGTATTCGTCGATGCCAAGGCGGGTCAGCACGGTGCGGCACTGGCTGCTCCATGTGTTGGAGCAAATGCACATCCGTGCGCCCTCGGCCCGCAGCCGGGCAAGGGTGTCCCGCACGCCGGGCTTCAGTTCCACCTTCTCGTACAATTGGGCGATCACCTCGCGCATCACGTCCAGATAGCCGTTCCTGTCCAGCGGCAGCGCATACTCCCGGATGAGGTACTGTGCGCCTTCCTCCATGCCCATGGTCAGCAGGGTCTCGTGCAGGTCTGCCTTCGGGGTGCGGCCAAAGCGCGCCAGCAGCGCCTCCGGGGCGCCCTCCCATACCACCACCATGCTGTCGGTCAGGGTGCCGTCCATATCAAAGATCCATTGTTTGCAGTGCATACGTTCCTCCTGTTGTGCGCCCTCCGGGCCGCCTTTATACTCATCTCCGGTTAGTATAGCACGAAACTTTCACAGGAAAAAGGCATGATCTCTTAAAATTCGGGAGAATTTTACCTGAAAGTATGGTATAATTATAACAATTTTAGAAAATACCGGGAACGTGCACGGGAGGGCTTGATATGGAACGCAGAGAACCCACGCAAAAGGCGCTGGTGCTGGCAGGCGGCGGTGCGCGCGGCAGCTATCAGGTAGGCGTCTGGCGGGCTTTGATGGAGCTGGACTGGCACCCGCAGATCATCACCGGCACCAGCGTGGGCGGGCTGAACGGCGCCATGTTCGTGTTGGACCTGTACGAGACCGCCCGGGATATGTGGCTGACCATCCGCAGCCGGGATGTGATGGAGTTGCCGGAGGAAAACGCCGACCTTTCTGCCCTGCACCAGTTTCTGCGCCGGGTGGTAAAGGAAGGCGGCATGGACGTGACTCCGCTGGAGGAGATCGTGGAGCGTGTGCTGGACGAGGACGCGCTGCGGGCAGCGCCCATCCGGTTCGGCATCGTGACGGTGGAGCAGCGCGGGCTGCGCCCCCGGGAGCTGACGCTGGAGGATATCCCTGCCGGGCAGGTGCGGGACTACCTGATGGCTTCGGCGGCCTGCTTTCCCGCATTGCGGGCGCGGCAGATCGACGGGGTAAAGTTTCTGGACGGCGGGTACAGCGATAATATGCCCACCGGCCTTGCCAAGACCATGGGCGCAGAGGAACTGGTCTGTGTGGATCTTGAGGGCGTGGGCATCACCCGCCCCAACCTGACCGGCCTGCCCACCACCATGATCCGCAGCTACTGGGAGCTGGGCGATATCCTGCACTTCGACCCCGACACCGCCAAGCGCAACATGGAGCTGGGCTATTACGACACCCTGCGCGCCTTTGGACGCATCCGGGGCTGTGCCTACGCGGTGGACAGCGGTGCGGACAGCAGCGCCGATGCCGAAGCCTTCCGCGCAGCCTTTGACGCAGTGCAGAAGGAGGTGCGGGAGAAGTACCCTGTCACCCTTACCGCCGATGCCGCTTTACTGCTGGCACGGATGAAGGACGCCCAGCTTGCCCCGCTGGAAGCCGCCGCCGAGGACGCCGGGGTAGACCCCACCCACTTCTACACCACCCGGACGCTGGCCGAGGCGTTTCTGGCGGCGTGCGACAAAGAGCGTATGGAAAGCTTTACCCCGCTGTTTACGGGCAGCAGCACCGCCGGGCAGGCAGCGCTGGCCGCTTTGCTGCCCAATACATTCTTACAGGCGCTGGTGTGGCGCACTTTGACCGCATCGGCTTTGCCGGAGGTGACAGAAGATGAAGGTTTATAAAGGCGTATCCGCATCCCCCGGACTGGTGCTGGGTCAGGTGAGCCGACTGGAACATCATGTGGAGACCTTCAGCCACGGCCCTTTCAACCCGGAGCGGGAGCTGCGGCTGCTGGCAAATGCCGTGCACACGGCGCAGAATGAACTGGACTCCATGGCGGAGCGCGCCGCCCCCACCGAGCAGGCCATCTTTTTGTTCCAGAGCATGATGCTGGACGACGAGGGCATGATGAACGAGGTGCGCTTTTGCATCAATGCGGGCATCAGCGCCTCGGCGGCGATGCATCAGGTGGGACAGCGCTACGCCGACCAGCTTGCCAACATGAAGGATAACCCCTATATGCAGTTGCGCAGCGTGGATATTCTGGACGCCACCCGCCGGGTGATCAATATCCTGACCAACCGCCCCCGGGTGTGGCTGGCGCTGGATCATCCGGTGATCCTTGCCGCCGACCGGCTGATGCCCACCGACCTGTTCAGCGTGCCCTCCGGCATGATCTTGGGCGTCATCACCGCCGAGGGCAGCGGCCAGAGCCATGCCGCCATCATTGCCCGGGCAATGAACATCCCGGGCATCGTGCAGGTGGGCAAGGATTTTCTGGACGACTGCGACGGCCGCACCGTCATTCTGGACGCAACCAACGGCAACTGCATCCTTGACCCGGACGCCTCCGCCCGCCAGCAGGCAGAGGCCAGCATCTGCCAGCTCCAGCGCGAGGACGCGGAGATGAAGCAGCTGCACAGCCTGCCGGATGAAACGCGGGACGGCGAACCCTTTGAGCTGCTGGCAAACTGCTTCGGCCCGGAGGATATCGACACCGCCATGCAGTCCGGTGCCAAGGGCGTGGGGCTGCTGCGCAGCGGCTACATGATGCTGCCCGGGCGCATTCTGGACGAGCAGGAGCAGTATTTCTTCTACTGCTCCTGTCTGGCAGCGGCAAACGGCTGCCCGGTGACCGTGCGCACCTTCGACTTTGGCTCCGACCGCACCGTGGCCGATGCCAATCAGGGGCCGCAGTCCTCCAAGCTTGGCCTGCGCGGCATCCGCAACAGCCTGCGCCAGCCCCAGCAGTTCCAGACCCAGATCTGCGCCTTGCTACGCGCCGCTGCCCGGGGGCCGCTGCGGGTGATGTTCCCCATGGTGACCGATGTAGAGGACTGGGACGCCGCCATGAGCATTGTGGAGCACTGCCGCCAGAGCCTGCGGGAGCGGGGTGTGCCCTTTAACGAGAACACCCAGTTCGGCGTGATGCTGAGCATCCCCGCCGCCTGCCTGACCGTGGAGGACTTTGTAGCCCACGGCTGTGATTTTCTGGTCATCGGCACCAACGACCTGACCCAGTACACCCACGCCGCCGACCGGGAGCTTGCCAGCGCGGAGCACTACTACCGCCCCGCCAGCCCGGCCATGAAAAAGTTGATCACCATGGTGATGGATGCCGCCAGCGCGCACCACGTCCCGGTGACCATCTGCGGCCTTGCCGTGGGCAACCCCGCCAACACGGCGCAGTACCTGCACCTCGGTCTGCGCAGCTTCTCGGTAAGCCCCCAGAACCTGCTCAAGGTAAAGCGAGCCCTGCTGGACACCGATGCCCACCCGGATGCAGGGGAAAACGGCTGAAAATGCTTTTACAAAACGTAATATAACGTAAAATAATAAGAGGCTGTTGCACAAACCTTTGTGCAGCAGCCTCTTTCACTCTTTTTTGTTATAGCTGTCGTTTTTCTTTACGACCCCCTTCCGTGAAAAAGCACCCCGGGAAAATCCGCAGATTTTCCCGGGGTGCCAATTTTAAATAATTATTCCGCTGAAGATGGTCAGAGCAAAGCGGAGACCATTTAAATCGTCAAGCGTCTTACTCCAGATTCCCCGTCAGGGTCATGACAGCGGAGAGCACCGCCAGCGGGGCGGTCTCGCAGCGGAGGATGCGGGGGCCAAGGCCCACCGTTTTTGCCCCGGCGCTCGCGGCCATTTCGGCCTCCTCGGCGGCAAAGCCGCCCTCGGCGCCGGTCACGATGGCAAGGCGCAGCTTCTGCCCATCGGCGGGCTTTGCCTCCGCCAGCAGCTGACGCAGGGGTGCGCCGCCGCACTCGTAGCAGAACAGCACAAGGTCGTACTGGTCAAAGCTGCGGCACACCGCCCCAAAGTTCGGCAGCGGCAGGGCTACGTCCGGCAGAACGCCCCGGCCGCACTGCTTGGCGGCTTCCAGCGCAATGCGGTTGTAGCGCTCGTTCTTCTGCTCCTCTTTTTTGGGGGCGGCGACACAGTAGCGGCTGAAGAAGGGTACGATGTGGGCAGCGCCCAGCTCCACCCCGTGCTTGATGATCTGTTCCAGTTTGTCCTGCTTGGGATAGCCCGCCAGCAAAGTCACCTCCACGGTGGGCTCGGCGGCGCTGGGATAGCCCGGCTCTACGGCAAAGTCTACCCTGTCCTCCCCAAAGCCGGTAATGGTGGCGGTGTACTCCACGGCGTTGCCGTCGCAGAGGATGACGGTATCCCCCGGCTTTGCCCGCATCACCCGGGCAAGGTGATGGGCGTCCGCACCCCGCAGGGTGGCGGTGCCGTCGGAGATCTCGGTGGTAAAGTAGCGGTGCGGCATACTGTGCGCTCCTTCTTACAATATTTGAATCTCAGGCCTTTTTGCAGACGATGCACTCCCAGCCGCGCTTTTCCTTGACTTCCACCACGGACAGACCGGCCTTTTCCAGTCCGGCGATCACCTCGTCCTTGCGGCTGTCGATGATGCCGCTGGCAATAAAGGTAGCGCCCTCGGCCATCAGGCCGGGCACGGCGGGTGCAAGGCTGAGGATAGCGTTTGCCACGATGTTGGCGGTGATGATATCATAAGTGCCGCTGGCCTTATCGGACAGGTCGCCCACCAGCACGGTGAGCTTGTCCTGCACGCCGTTCAGCGCAGCGTTCTCCCCGGCGGTACGCACCGCCACGGGGTCGATGTCCACACCCTCGGCGCTGGCAGCGCCCAGCTTGAGGGCGGCAATGGCAAGGATGCCGCTGCCGGTGCCGATATCCAGCACCCGCTCACCGCCGCGCACCTGCTCGTCCAGCGCTTCAAGGCAAAGGCTGGTGGTCTCGTGGCCGCCGGTGCCGAAGGCAAGGCCGGGGTCAAGGATCAGCTTTACCCGGTCGGTATCGTACTGCTGCCACGAGGGCACCACAGCCAGACGGCTGCCGATCTCCATGGGGTGGTAGTATTTGCGCCAGCCGTTCTGCCAGTCCTCCTGCTCCACGCCCTCGGTCTCCACGGTGTAGGGGATGCCGGCGGCTTCCATGCGGGCGGCGATGAGCGCCAGCGTCTCCACCTGAGAAGCGCCCGGCTCTAGATACAGATGGATGATCACGGTATCCCGGGGCTTGTCCAGCAGCTCCTGCTCGATCAGGTCCACATGGGCGATCTCGGCCACCTGCTGCTCAATGTCGCTGTAATCCTCGATGTAGATGCCGCCCTCGGCGATCAGGGTGGCAACGGCTTCGGCGTTTTCGGCATCAGCCTTGGCCACGGTCAGGCGGATATCGGTCCATTCCATAGTACAAGTCTCCTTTTTATCCTTGCCCTTCCGGCAGCGCCGGAGGGAAAAATTCTGTCACCTGTATAGTACCCGATTCTGCGCCCGGATGCAAGCCCCTTGGCAAAACCGGCGGTGCTGATACAATGTTTGCACAGATTGACTTTCAGTAAAACATCCGGTATGCTATACTGGACAAGGCAAAAAACGTGATGCTGCGCAAAGCGGCATCGGAAAGGGATCTTTATCGTATGTGTACCAAAACCTTCACATGGCGGCTGCTCACCGGCCCCGAGCTGACCGAGGTGTATCTGAACGAGATGCGCCGGGATTTCCCCGCCGGGGAGCTGAAGCCTTTGAGCATGATCCTGACCAGCGAAGCGGAGGGCACCGCCCACACATGGGGCGTGTTTGACGGCGACACGCTGGCGGCTTATCTTTTGATGGTGCGGCCGGAGGGCTGCCGGGTGAGCCAGCTGGATTATTTCGCCGTAGTGCCCACCTACCGCGCCCACGGCATCGGGGCGCAGCTGCTGGCACAGCTGCCCGCCCACGAGGGCGATGCCGAAGCGATCCTCATCGAGGCCGAGATGCCGGAAAAGGCCGAGGACGCCGCTATGGCCGTGCGACGTCTGGGCTTCTACGCCCGCTGCGGCGCATGGGACACCCACTACACCGAGCATCTTTTTGACGCATGGTTCCGTATTCTGGTGCTGGACTGCCCGGGCTGCGCCTCCCTTGCCCCGGAGGCCGCAGTGGAGGCACTGACCGACTGCTACCGCCGCACCATCAGCCCCACCCAGTGGCAAAAGCACGTTCAGTTCTTTGCCCCGGATGGCAGTGTGTGCGGGTAACCAAACCATCAGATGCGCAGGGCGCGGAGGAAGCTTCCATGAGTGAATTTTCACACCTGAAAAACAAGCTGCTGGCCGAGCAGGTGGAGGACCAGATCTACCATTATATTCTGGACGAAGCGCTGGAGCCGGGCGCAAAGCTGCCCAACGAGTTTGCGCTGGGCGAAAAGTTTCGGGTGGGGCGCAGCACCATCCGCGAGGCGGTCAAGCTGCTTTCCAGCAAGGGCATCGTGGAGGTGCGGCAGGGCTCCGGCACCTATGTGGTGACCACGGTCAAGGGGCTTTCCGACCCGCTGAACCTGCGCAGCGTGCAGGACAAGAATGCGCTGGCCTTTGATCTGGTAAACGTCCGTCTGCTGCTGGAGCCGGGCATTGCGGAGATGGCCGCGCAGAACGCCACCCCGGAGGATATTGAGCGGCTGCGGCGGCTCTGCGAGCGGGTGGAGACCAAGATCCACGAGGGCGACCGTTACATCGAGGACGACATCGCCTTCCACACCTGCATCGCCGAGAGCAGCAAGAATCTGGTGGTGGGGCAGCTGATCCCGGTCATCGACACAGCGGTGATGATGTTCGTGAACGTCACCCACAAAAAGCTCATCGACGAGACCATCATGACCCACCGCATGATCACCGAAGCCATTGCCAACCACGACCCCATCGGCGCAAAGGCTGCCATGGTGATGCACCTGAACTTCAACCGCAGCTACATCAAAAAGGTCTACGATGGCGAGGACCCCGACGACGGCACCATCGGCATGGCGGCGTATGTCATGGATAAGAAAGAGGACTAGACCCTCTCAGTCATCGCTGCGCGATGCCAGCTCCCCCGAAAGGGGGAGCTTTTTTCGTGCCGACCGGAAGGCGTAACCGCTCCGCCGGGAAAGTTCCTGCTTGCTGCAAGCGTGCAAAGACGCTCCGCTGGGCCAGAGGCAGGGAGGGGTGTTCCGACTCCCCCCTCCCTACCTCTGGACTCCACCCACCCCGCAACGGGCCAAGGGCTGCTCGCCCTTGACAATCCTAAAGAAGAAGTCGAAGCACAAAAAAGCTAGCGCTGCGCCAGTCGGCGCTATCGCTTTAACGCTTTTTTCGCTTCTCCATTTATAGCCCCTCAGTCGCTGCGCGACTGAGGGGGTTCTTCCTAAAGTCATCAGATGACTTTTCTCCCGCGTTTTTGCCAAAAGCCGCTTTGACGGCTGATTTTGGGCAAAATTCGCCCGGATTTGGGCAGTGTGCATGATGTATCCCAGAGTTTTTGCACAAAAAGTAGGACATACCCGTGACAACTTGCAAAGAGACGTCTGCGGATTTACAATAAAGTCACAAAAAGGTCCAGCAGAAAAAGGACGAAAGCAAGCAGTATTTGGAGGTAATGAATATGGAGTTGCGTTCACAGGAAGTCCGCACTTTAGCACCCGAGAACGCCCCCCTGAAGATGGGTATGGGCTGGAAGGTCGAGGATCTTTCCAAGCCCCAGATCATGGTGGAGAGCACCTTCGGCGACAGCCATCCCGGCAGCGCCCATCTGGATCAGTTCGTCAAGGAGGCCGTGCAGGCGGTCAACGACAACGGCGGCAAGGCGGCCCGCTATTTTGCCACCGATATGTGCGACGGCATCGCACAGGGTCATGACGGCATCAACTACTCTCTGCCCCACCGTGACGCCATCGTCAATCTGGTGGAGGCACAGGCCAACGCCAGCGTCTATGACGGCGGCGTGTTCATCGCCAGCTGCGACAAATCTGTGCCCGCCATGCTCATGAGCATCGGCCGTTTGAAGGACATGAGCGCCATCGTGGTCACCGGCGGCGTCATGGAAGCCCACACCCTGCCCAAGGAGTATGTGGTCAACGACCCTGCCTGCGCCATCAACGAGCTGCTGACGCTGGAGCAGATCGGCAAGTTCGACGCATGGGAAAAGACCGGCGTCATCCCCAACAGCCAACTGGACTACTACAAACACAACGCCTGCCCCAGCTGCGGTGCCTGCTCCTTTATGGGTACCGCCTCCACCATGCAGATCATGGCCGAAGCACTGGGCCTGATGCTGCCGGGCACCGCCCTGATGCCCGCCACCGCCCCGGAGCTGAAGCAAGCCGCCTACGATGCCGGCAAGCAACTGATGGAGCTGGTCAAGAAGGGCATCACCGCCAAGGATATCGTGACCAAGAAGAGCTTTGAGAACGCCATCATGGTGCACGCCGCCATCTCCGGCTCCACCAACGCCACCATGCACCTGCCCGCCATCGCCCACGAGTTCGGCATTGAGATCGACGCCGACACCTTTGACCGGATGCACCGTGGCGCACACTACCTGCTGAACATCCGTCCCTCCGGCGACTGGCCCGCACAGTACTTCTACTACGCAGGCGGCGTGCCCCGGGTGATGGAGGAGATCAAATCCATGCTGCATCTGGACGTGATGACCGTCACCGGCAAGACGCTGGGCGAGAATCTGGAGGAGCTAAAGAAGAACGGCTTCTACCAGCACTGCGACGCCATTCTGGCGGAAAAGACCGCCGGTTTTGCCCGCCCGGTCAGCCGCGAGGACATCATCCACAGCTTCGATAACGCCAAGGGCACCGACGGCAGCATCGCCATCCTGAAAGGCAATCTTGCCCCGGAGGGCTGCGTCATCAAGCACACCGCCTGCCCCAAGAATATGTTTGAAGCTACCCTGCGCGCCAAGCCCTACGACAGCGAGGAGGCGTGCATCTCCGCTGTGCTGCACGGCGAGGTGAAGCCCGGCGACGCCATCTTCATCCGCTACGAGGGCCCGCGCGGCAGCGGTATGCCCGAGATGTTCTACACCGGCGAGGCCATCTGCGCCGACCCGAAGCTGGCTTCCAGCGTAGCGCTGATCACCGACGGACGCTTCTCCGGCGCAAGCCGCGGCCCGGTCATCGGCCATGTCAGCCCGGAGGCTGCCGTGGGCGGCCCCATCGCACTGGTAGAGCCGGACGACCTGATCCAGATCGACGTGCATAACCGCAAGCTGGCCATCGTGGGCGTGAAGGGCGAGCCCAAGACCCCCGAGGAGATGGACGCCATCCTTGCCGAGCGCCGCGCCAACTGGAAGCCCAAGGCTCCCAAGTACACCAAGGGTCTGCTGAAGCTCTACTCTCAGCACGCCGTCAGCCCCATGAAGGGTGCATACATGGAGTAAACCGCTCCGCATAAACAACAAAAAGTAAACTGTCCGGCGGGTTTTGCCGGACGGCTTGGATAAGTGCAACCAAAAATCACGAAACGGAGGAAATTTCTATGACAGCAGTTGCAACGCCCGATGCGGCACGGCTGGTTTTTGCTGCCGTGGCAGGCCTGATCCTATTGCTCATTCTCATCATCAAGTTCAAGGTACACGCCATGATCTCCATCCTGATCGGTGCGGTGGGCATCGGCCTGATGGCCGGTATGCCCCTGTCCGACATCATCGGCTCGGTGAACGAAGGCATCGGCAACACCTTAAAGGGCATCGCTCTTCTGGTGGGTCTGGGCTCCATGTTCGGCGCCATTCTGGAAGAATCCGGCGGCGCGCAGACGCTGGCTGTGACCATGGTGCGGAAGTTCGGTGACGAAAAGGCCGCGTGGGCACTGGGCATCACGGGTCTGGTGGTGGCCATGCCGGTGTTCTTTGATGCAGGACTTATCATCCTCATTCCGCTGGCCTTCTCTCTGGCAAAGCGCACCAAGCGCTCCGTGCTGTACTACGTCATCCCCCTGCTGGCCGGTCTGGCGGTCGGCCACGCCTTCATCCCGCCCACGCCGGGCCCCGTGCTGGTGGCTACCATGCTGGGCGTTGACCTTGGCTGGGTCATCCTCGTCGGCATCTTCTGCGGCATCTTTGCCATGATTGCCGCCGGTCCCATCTGGGGCAGCATCTGCGGCAAAAAGTACATGGTTGAAGTCCCCGAGCACGTTGCACAGCAGGCAGACATTGACGAGAGCAAGCTGCCCAAGTTTGGCACCATCGTGGGCATCATCATGATCCCGCTACTGCTCATCATTGCAAACTCTGTGGCAAAGGTGGTGCCCGCACTGGCAGGCGTCCAGCCCGTTCTGGCCTTCCTCGGCGAGCCCTTCATGGCGCTGCTGCTGGCCACCATCGCTGCTATGTACCTGCTGGGCACCCGCCACGGCTACACCAACGCCCAGCTGGAAAAGATCATGACCAAGTCTCTGGAGCCCACCGGTATGATCCTGCTGGTCACTGCCTGCGGCGGCGTGCTGCGCTATATGCTGCAGAACTCCGGTCTGGGCGATGTCATCGGCAACGCCGTGGCAAACGCCAGCCTGCCGCTGGTGCTGGTAGCCTTCATCGTGGCTGCTCTGGTGCGTATCTCGGTGGGTTCCGCTACCGTGGCTATGACCATGGCAGCCGGCATCATCTCCGCCATGCCCGGCCTCAGCGCGCTGAGCCCGCTGTACCTGGCCTGCGTGACCGCTGCCATTGCAGGCGGTTCCACCGTCTGCTCCCACTTCAACGACTCCGGCTTCTGGCTGGTGAAGAGCCTTGTGGGCATGGACGAAAAGACCACCCTCAAGACTTGGACCATCATGGAAACACTGGTCGGCGGCGTGGGCTTCCTGGTAGCCCTCATCATCTCCTTCTTTGCCTGAGCGCCTGTCCGGGGCCTGCACCTTGGGATAAGCGTTGGGAGATCTCCTTATTCATTTACCTCGTTACCTCCTTCAAAAACAGCCGCTCCGGGTGCGCCCGGAGCGGCTGTTTTTTGCGCCTGCGTGACCCGGTCACGGAAAAGCGGGCTGCGTATGGGGTATACTGATGGTGTCAGTAAACACAACACCCATTCAGGAGGGAAAAAATATGGCAGTCATCAACATCACCAAGGAAAACTTTGCACAGGAAGTGCTCCACAGCGAAAAGCCCGTACTGCTGGACTTCTGGGCCAGTTGGTGCGGTCCCTGCCGGATGCTGAGCCCCGTGGTGGACGAGGTAGCCGAAGAGCGCACCGATGTAAAGGTGGGCAAGGTGAACGTGGACGAGCAGCCGGATTTGGCGGCGCAGTTCGGGGTAATGAGCATCCCCACCCTGCTGGTATTCGAGCAGGGCAAGCTGGTGCGTCAGGCCGTGGGTGCCCGCCCCAAGGCCGGTGTGCTGGAGCTGCTGGGCTGAATTATTGTTTTGAATGTGGTACAGCGGAACGCCTGCGGGCGTTCCGCTGTCTCTTTTTTACGGAAATGGGTGGCATCAATTCAAGAAAATCATCCACGCTTCTACAAATGGAATCACAAAACCAAAGCAAAAGAAAAACAGAAGATCCAGCACAACCTTCATCCATCTGGCAGAACGTGTACCGAAGGACATGGCGTGGATGATGAAAAGATTGATCTCGCCCCGGCGGCGATAATAGCCGGTCTGTTCAAAACTGTTCCAGATCTCCAACGATAAAAATTCAATGCCTGCACACAACGGGAAAATGAGGAAAGACGGCATCCAGTCGTCTGGCTGAAGAGAACCGTCGCTGAGACCATGCCAGTGCACCGCAATGGTGCCGGGACAAGCCAAAACACCCCACAAGGCAAGTGCAATGCTCAGCCCAAGCAGGGCGGTGCGCACGGAATGCCAATCTACGGTGTGCTGTCGGCGCAGCATGGTAAAGAAATCTTCCAGCTGGATAGTCGGTGCGGCATCGGCTTCTTCCGGGGCGCGGCAGTGCATAAGGTCGGCAAGGGTCAGCCCCAGCGCATCTGCCAGCGGTTCCAGTGTGTTGATATCCGGCAGACCGATGCCCCGTTCCCAGCGGCTGACAGCCTTGTCAGTAACGTGCAGCTGTTCCGCCAGTTCTGCCTGTGTCAGCCCCTGCGCTTTGCGCATCCGGCTCAGATAATTTCCGAAAGTTCTGGCATCCATTTTATCAACTCCCTTGGAAAAAGCATAGCATAAGGCCGCGCAAAACGCAATCGACGCTTTGTTTACCCGGGCAAAAAGTGTTTGGATAGCTTGAATGCAAACAGCAAAGCGCCCGCCCTATGGTTCGAGCAGAACCACGGGGCGGGCGCTTATTTTATATGGAGTTCAGAAGAAAAATGCGAGATTCAGCTTACAGCTGGGGGCCTGCGGAGACCAGAGCCTTGCCGTGCTCGTTGCCCTCGTACTTGGCGAAGTTCTTCACGAAGCGGCCGGCCAGATCCTTTGCCTTCTCTTCCCACTGAGCGGCATCTGCGTAGGTGTCGCGGGGATCGAGGATGGCGGGGTCAACACCGGGCAGAGCGGTGGGAACCTCAAAGTCGAAGTAGGGGATCTTCTTGGTAGGAGCCTCGTTGATAGCACCGCTCAGGATGGCGTCGATGATGCCGCGGGTATCCTTGATGGAGATGCGCTTGCCGGTGCCGTTCCAGCCGGTGTTGACCAGATAAGCCTTTGCGCCGCTGGCCTTCATCTTCTTGACCAGCTCCTCAGCGTACTTGGTGGGGTGCAGCTCCAGGAAGGCCTGACCGAAGCAAGCGGAGAAGGTGGGGGTGGGCTCGGTGATGCCGCGCTCGGTGCCTGCCAGCTTTGCGGTAAAGCCGGACAGGAAGTAGTACTGGGTCTGCTCCGGGGTCAGGATGGAGACCGGGGGCAGAACGCCGAAGGCGTCAGCAGACAGGAAGATCACGTTCTTTGCTGCGGGAGCAGAAGAAACGGGACGCACGATGTTCTGGATGTGGTTGATGGGGTAGGACACACGGGTGTTCTCGGTGACAGACTTGTCAGCGAAGTCGATGTGGCCCTCGGCATCCAGAGTGACGTTCTCCAGCAGAGCGTTGCGCTTGATGGCGTTGTAGATATCGGGCTCGGACTCCTTATCCAGGTTGATGACCTTAGCGTAGCAGCCGCCCTCGAAGTTGAACACGCCGTTGTCGTCCCAGCCGTGCTCGTCATCGCCGATCAGCAGACGCTTGGGATCGGTGGACAGGGTGGTCTTGCCGGTGCCAGACAGACCGAAGAAGATGGCGGTGTTCTCGCCGTTCTTGTCGGTGTTGGCAGAGCAGTGCATGGAAGCAATGCCCTTCAGCGGCAGGAAGTAGTTCATCATGGAGAACATACCCTTCTTCATCTCGCCGCCGTACCAGGTGTTGACGATGACCTGCTCCTTGCTGGTGATGTTGAACAGCACAGCAGTCTCGGAGTTCAGGCCCAGCTCCTTGTAGTTCTCGACCTTAGCCTTGGAAGCGTTGTAAACAACGAAATCAGGCTCGAAGTTCTCCAGCTCCTCAGCGGTGGGACGGATGAACATATTGGTAACGAAGTGTGCCTGCCAGGCCACTTCCACGATGAAACGCACTGCCATGCGGGTATCCTTGTTGGCGCCGCAGAAAGCATCCACGACGTACAGGCGCTTGTTGGACAGCTCCTTCTGAGCGATCTCCTTGACAGCCTTCCAAGCCTCCTGAGAAGCGGGGTGGTTGTCGTTCTTGTACTCATCGCTGGTCCACCACACGGTGTCCTTGGAGTTCTCGTCCATCACGATGAACTTGTCCTTGGGAGAACGGCCGGTGTAGATGCCGGTCATCACGTTCACAGCACCCAGCTCGCTGACCTGACCCTTCTCGTAGCCTTCCAGCTCGGGATTGGTCTCCTCTGCGAACAGCTGCTCGTAGGAGGGGTTGTGCACGACTTCAGTCGTGCCGGTGATGCCATACTTGGTAAGATCCAACTTTGCCATATTTGCGTACCTCTACTTTCGTTTGATCCTTACATAACTCTGTGTAGGAGATGCAGCGCCATTTATGGTACGGACACCGCATAAGGGGGAGACAGCACAGAACGATGCAGTGCAAATTCTCCTGTCTATCATTATACACAAAAGCTTTCCAAAAGCAATAAATGGAAGCTTCTGTTTGCAAAAAAGAAACAAATTTCATAAACAAGCTTTCCCGCATTAAGTAAATTCACGAAGCCCGGCAGGGATGCAGACTGTGAAAAATAAGGCGGGAAGCGAGAAAACCGACATTTTGATAAAACTTTGACAAGCAGGGATACATTAAAAACAGGACGCTTTGCGCATTTTTATCCCCGATTTGCTGCTGCCTTTGTCTTATTGTGTAATTTTTGCGTTGGCTCAAACGTTTTTCTGGCGAAAGGACTTTCGTTGTGCTATACTTATTTTAAACAGAAGCACTTTTCCGCCCGCCGCGGCGGCCCACATATAAAGGAACTGCCATGAAAACCATCTACATTCTGCTCACCCGCTCCGGCACGCTGCTGTCCAAACTGGTCTATGCCGCCACCGGTGCCAGCTATGCTCACGCCTCCATGGCGTTTGATGCAGAGCTGAGCTGCCTGTACAGCTCCACCCGCAAAAACGGCTACACCATGTTCCCTGCAGGCCCCAGCAAAGAATACCTGAACAAAGGCGTTTTCCGTCTGCGGGACGATGCCCCCTGTGTGCTGTACGCGCTGGAAGTGTCCGACGAGGCCTATGTCCGCGCCCTGCGCCGCACCGAGGAGTTCATGCGCCACAGCGAGGAGTACAGCTTTAATATTCTGGGGCTGATCCTGTGCGCACTGCATATCCGCTGGCAGCGCCGCCGGCATTATTTCTGCTCCCAGTTTGTCAGCGAGGTGCTGGAGCAAAGCGGCGCTTTGGCGCTGCCCAAGGACAGCACCCTGATGCACCCCAACGACTACACCCTGCTGCCCCAGCTGAAGTGCCTGTACAAGGGACGCTTAGCCGACCTGCCCCAGCGCAAGGCCATGGATCTGGGCGAGACGCCCTCGATGGTCAGCATCTATACCGGCCTGCTGGTGGAGCTGCTGCAGCGCCGGGCGCAAAGGTTTTTTGAGTAACTTTGTTGTATAAAACTGAAATTTTCGCTTTTTTAGGTGTCGCTCTTGCTTTTTGCAGCCAATTGTGGTAATATTATTCGGCGGTATTGTTTTGCCGCAGAATATGCGCTCGTAGCTCAGCCGGTAGAGCATCTGACTTTTAATCAGAGGGCCAGGGATTCGAGTTCCCTCGAGCGCACCAAAATCCCACGAAGAATCGTAAGATTCCTCGTGGGATTTTCCATTTTCTGGGGCTCTGCACACTTTTGCACACTTTTTGCACACCGGCGGGAAAGCCGTGTTTTTCCTTGCATTGTCTGCATTCTGTGCATCGTGAGCGTTTTTTCCATACTTTTTTCAGGCGAACAGCAGGCGGGTAAACTCACGCCGCTGCTCGGGGTTCATCTGTCGGACAACTTTCAGCATCCCTTCCGGGGTGATCTGGATGCTGTCCGGCAGATTTTCTTTTACCGGCACAGAGCCGGATTTGGGGGAACCGATGTCCTGTGAATAGAAGTCTGCTTCCAGCTTCTCAGCCAGCTCCAACCGGGGCTTATCCTGCGTGTGAGCGTAGGTGTCCATCAGGACAGTGGCGGTTGCATGGCCAGTGTTGCCCTGCACCGATTTGAAGTCACCGCCAGACTGCAGTAGCTGGTAGGTGGCACTGGAGTGGCGCAGACCGTGGAACACGATCTTCTCAAACTCCGGGTGCTCTGCCCGCCACATACGGTACCACTTGGTCAGAACGTCCGGGGCAATGGGTAAGCCGTCTGGTAAGCGGAACAGCTGACCGCAGTTGCTGTATTTTTCCGGGGCGCTCTGCTCGTCCTGCTTCATCTTTTCCAGCCATGCCAGAAGCTCCTCTTTCAAGGGCTTGGTCATGTACAGGATGCGGTTGGACTTTTTGGTCTTAGTCCGCTTAAGGATCAGCGAGGACTTGCTCCCCTCTCGTCTGTCCGGGAAGGTGTGGTAGATCTGGGTAGGATCAATCTTGGACAAGGCGACCTTGTCGGCACGCTGCAGGGCTTTGTTCACCGAGATGGTTCCCCGTCCGTCTGCTGCGTCAAAGTCCAGATCACTCGGCTGTAAGCCGAGGATCTCACCCTCACGCAAGGAAAGGATCATGCTCATGTGCACCGCCAGATGCAGGGCAGGGTTCTCGATGGTCTGCAGCGCCGCCAACATGGTGCGCTCATCCCAGATGGTGCGTTCTTCGGTATTGATCTTGGGGGCTTCACGGGGAGTAGGCGATTTGTGGATCAGATCCCAGTCAACGGCATACGAAAAGGCGGTCTTCAGGAGCGTGTGGACTTCGTGAATGGACGTGCTGGATAACAGCCGCTTCTTCTGATTTTCCGTCAGCTCCTGCTTTTCGCCGTGAACGTACTGGCCGCAAGGGGTCTGGCTCAGGGTGGCGTAGAACTGCTCAATGTCGTAGGTGCGGAGGTCTTGCACCTTCCGCTTTCCGATATACGGCACGATGAGGTTCTGCACCATCGCCACAGATTGGGTGTAGGTCTTGGGAGACCACTTGTGTTTGCTGGACTGAATGGGGATCCACTTGTACAGCATCTCCTCCACCGTCATGGTGTCGGGCACGAGGAAGGTGCCATCCAGCAGTTCCTTCTCCACCGTGATCTTGCGCTCCTGCGCTTCGGCCTTGGTCTTGAAGGTTTCCCAGCCCTTGCAGGGCTTGCCAGCATGATCTTTGTAGTTGTATCGGACGGAATACGTGTTGCCACGTTTCATACTTCGTATGCCTAGCAGTGTGCGCTGCGCGCAAATATGTTTTTGCCTGCCTTGGCAGGCATCGGCATAATAGATGCCATAGATGTTCCCTCCCTCAGACCGCAGCAAACCAATCATCGAAGCTCTGCTTGCTTACCCGGATGCTGGTACCGAGGCGGATCACCTTGAAGTCTTTCGTGGTATTGCACAGATTGTACGCAGCACGGTTGGAGATCGCCAACAGTTGGGCGATCTCCTCCACCCGGTAGACAAGCGGGGCGTGTCGGACGGTTTTGCTGGTCTGGTCAGAAGGTTCTACGGCAGGGGTTTGGTCCGAAGTTTCGTCAGAAATTACCATGGAATTTCTGACAGAAAATTCGCATGGAACTGCAAGTTCCTGACGTTTCATTGTAGGGGATTCGGGCGCGATTTTCAAGTCCTCACGGGTCAGTTTGGCGGAATTTTTGCGGACATTCGTCATAGGCATGTCTCCTTTGCACTTCTCCAGACCCGGCGCAGCTCCGGTTGAGCTGCGCCCTGTGGGCCGGTAAATATGTAAGGGCCTGCCGCTCCTGACCCGAAGCAGCAGCCCAAAGATGTGCTTGGAGAAGGTCAGGCCATACTTCCCCGCATTTTTCAGCAGGAACTGGCTGAACTTCTTTTGCGGAACAGGTGATTCCAGATTATCCTCGCACCACTTGGTGTAGGCGCGGTAGAGATAGGTGGAGCGTTCCTCGGTGTCGGGCTTGAAGCGGACATACGCACTGGCCTGCATGAACTGGGTCAGGTTGTCGCTGTCCGCCATGGCTGCTTCGAGGTTCTGGATGGAGCGCTCGCTGATGGTGAACTGATAGCGGTTTGCCAGCAGACGGTGTAACCCCTCCAGCATCCACAGCAGGATGCCGGGACGCTCCTCGGACAGCTCTTCGATGAGGAACGGGTTATCCACCCGGGCAGGGTCACGGTCTTTCACGGACGAAGTGGTTCTATCGATTTATCCAAATGAAAAACATTGTGATTGTGCTACAAATTTTCAGAAGATTTATATACAGACACACAAACTTTTGGAAATTTATGGACGAACGAAATAAATTGAGATTAAATTACGTTGTTCCAATAAAGACATTTGAAATTGTGTCCTTTTCAAACGATCGGTAGGAGGGGTATTTATGTTAGAGCAGCTTTTCAAATCACAAATTGCAACAGTTTCCGATCCTTACCAATGCAACTGCATCACGGATGCGTTGGCGGCTGCGGGAATCAAGTTTTATTGCAAAACCAAAGATGCCAATCGGCGTAATGCGTTCGATCAGGCAAGAATCGGAACGCTGGGTATAAAACCGAAGTATATCACGGAGGTATTTGTGGACAAAGAAAATGCAGAAATGGCATTACATATCGTACACACCTTGCCCAATCAAGAGAATTTTTGAAAAAGCTATTGACTGTCCCCTTGGGGGTGGGCTTATCATACCAGTGGAGGCGATGATATGCTTATCAATGAAGTCTGCAAGAGATGTGGCCTTACCAAAAAGGCGATTGAGTATTATGAGGAACAAGGCTTAACTCGCCCTCAAATTATGGAAAATGGTTACAGGGTGTTTTCAGAGGATGATGTCATCCAATTAAACAAAATCGCAGTTTTACGCGGGCTTGGAATATCAGTATCGGACATTAAAACGGTTTTGGCAGAGAATGACTATTTATCCTTTCAAACTATATGCGACAAGAAAGAACTGGAAATTTCGGATATACAAGCGAAACAACAATTACTCCACATGCTTGCGAGAAACCAGAATTGGGAGGATGCCCGGGCGCAATTGAGCCAGCTCGAAACGAAGCGCTCTATTCTTTCAAGATTGCTTGACCGTTTTCCGGGATATTTCGGGAAATTTATCAGTCTCCATTTTGCACCGTACCTGAATGAGAGGGTTGCAACAGACGAACAGCAAGATGCATTTGAAACGATAATTGATTTTTTAGACGGTGTGAATATTGTTATCCCGGATGATTTGAAAGAATATCTCGACGATGCTGCGAAAACCATTGATCTTGTTGACGTGTCAAAAAAAGCTGCTGCAAGTGTTACTGCTGCAATACAAGACCCTGAACAATATCTGAAAGATAATAGGGAGATGTTTGAGCGGTATAAGGAAGTCAAAGCATCTGACGCGTACAAAAACACTCCGGGTTACAGACTTCAAGAACTATTCGCACAGTTAAATCGAGAAAACGGGTACAATGATGTCTTTATCCCTGCTATGCGGCGGTTGAGCAGTTCTTATCGTGAATACTATGAAAAGCTATTGAAAGCAAACGAAGTTTTCTTAAAAAGTTATCGCGGAGTTCGTTTTTAATGCAAGCGTAGATCTGCTTTCGCAGCTTGTCCAGTTCGGTCTGATAGACGGTCTGGGTGGGCTGCTGCCCTTCGGCGGCAAGTTTGGCGTTGGCATGGTCGAGGCGGCGTTGTCCGCGCCGCTGCGCCCAATACTCGCGCTCTGAAACATGGTCGCCTTGGGCTTCCAGTAAATTGATCTGGTTCAGGTCGGCTTGCTCGCACATCTCCATGACAGCGACACGAAGGTGCCGGAGCATGGCTGAAGTGCAGCGGTGCTTCTTGCCCGCTTCCCAGTCGCACGGCTTGTCCATGAAGGGCTGCCGTTCCACGGTGCGGACACGCAAGCTGCCGATGACGATGTGGACGTGGATGTTCCCTGCACTGTTGTGACCGTCCGGGTGGGTGCAGACGATGGCGGGATGACCGGGGAAGTTGTCCTTGCAGAACTGCAAGCCAAGGGCTTGCGCCTGCTCCATGGTCAGGCCGTTCTCTACTGCGTCCTTCGGGTCGAAGCTGATGATATACTTCGTATGGCCAGCGGTGCGTGCTGCGCACGAATATATTAGCATCCGCTTTGGCGGATGTCGCCATATATGGTGGGTCTTCACGTCCTCCCGCCCGCCGTTCTTGCCGTGCTTGCGATTGGCAATCAGGCAGGCCATAGCAAACGAAGATTCGCCGCACTCAAGAGTGTCGAGCAGGTACGAATCCCGTAGCTTGGGTCTGCCCTTCTCGTCCAGAATGGGCAGACCGGTGTACTCGTTAGATTTTATTTGTGAAAAAGAAAAATACCGCCCACGCAGCGCAGCGATGATTTTGTCGGGTGAATCGGCGGCAAAATAGATCGGATGTGTTGCGGGGCGGTAAAAATCTTCATGGGGAATAAATCCTCGCCGTTCTGTACTTTTCTACAAGACCGCGTTTGCGTAGCAATGAAAGCCCCAGTGGGGCTTTTAAGCGGCAGAGCGGTCTTGCGCAGCAAGATGGAGGGGCGTTGCCCCGACAAGCTCGGTGGGATTTGCGAAAAAGGGTATCATGGATTGCAGCGAGCGTCAAGATGGTTTTGCAAATTTTATTGCAGTAAAGCGGTGATAGTAGGACTTATATTTAACACACGGCAAGAAACAATTTCCGTTTCGCGCATTGTAATGTTCGCAGAAAAAACTTATAATGCTTTTGAACCTGTAGGACACACAAAACGCGGAAAAGAGAGGGAATCATGAGAAAACTGTTCCTTTTGGAAGATGATCTGAGCCTGATCAGTGGGCTGACCTTTGCATTCAAGAAACAGGGCTTTGCACTGGATACAGCCCGGACGCTGGCAGAAGCCGAGGTGCTGTGGTCAGACAGAAAATATGACCTGCTGGTGCTGGATGTTTCCCTGCCGGATGGCTCTGGCTTCGATTTCTGCCAGAAGGTGCGGCGCACATCCAACGTGCCGATTCTGTTCCTGACTGCTTCGGATGAGGAAATGAATATCATCATGGGACTGGAACTGGGCGGGGATGATTACCTGACCAAGCCGTTCAAGCTGGGTGTCCTGTTGTCGCGGGTCAATGCACTGCTTCGCCGTGCAAATGCGTCCAGCGCAGGAGAACCCGTACTGGAATCGGGCAGCATCACCGTCCGGCTGTTGCAGGGGCAGGCGTACAAAAACGGAATCTTGCTGGAACTGACCGGCGCAGAGTACAAGCTGCTCTGCTTCTTTATGCAGCATCCGAATGCCGTTCTATCCAAGGAACAAATTCTGGATGCACTGTGGGACTGCGATGGGGATTACATTGACAGCAGTGCCTTAACAGTGTATATCCGGCGGCTGCGGATGAAGATCGAGGACGACCCCGGCAAACCGCAGATGCTGCTGACTGTCCGCGGCATGGGCTATAAATGGAATGGGTAAAGGTGCCGTATGAAAGTATTCGCAAACCGGGAGATCCGAAATTTGTTCCAAGCCGTGCTGGCGGTCTGGGCGGTGGCATTGGCTCTCACGCAGGGCATCGTATGGCATACGACGCATGTATTTTCTTTCGGGTTACTATTGGTTTTTCTGCTTCTGGGCGGCTGTCTCTGGGGCGTGCTTTTTCGCTATTTCCAAAGGCAGAGCGCGCTTCTGGAACAGGCAGTCCAGCAAATCCAAAGCTGTCTGGATGGCAACCCGGATGCACGACTGGACTGCGACCGGGAGGGAGAATTTTACCGTCTGTTTCACTCCGTTAACGCATTGGCGGCAGTTCTGAGCGCACACGCAGACAACGAGCAACGGGAGAAGCGTTTTTTGAAAAATACCATTGCAGATATTTCGCACCAGCTCAAAACACCGCTGGCAGCGTTGAATATCTACAACGGTCTGCTTCAGGACGAAGCTGTTTCGCCGTCGGAGGTCAAAGAGTTTGCAGACCTGTCCGAACAGGAGTTGGACCGCATCGAAACGCTGGTGCAGAATCTGCTCAAAATCACCCGGCTGGATGCCGGTTCGGTCGTCTTGGAGAAGAAAAACGAAAATGTTGCTGAAATGGTGCAGGACATCGCGCGGCAGTATCACTATCGTGCAGAGCAGGAACAGAAAAAGCTTGTTCTGTCCGGCTCAGAGGCGGTTACACTTTGGTGCGACCGTGACTGGATGCAGGAAGCTGTGGACAATCTTGTAAAGAATGCCCTTGACCACACAAAGAGCGGAGATACGATTCAGGTAGAGTGGAATGCACTGCCGTCCATGGTTCAGATCAAAGTGCGCGACAACGGCAGCGGCATCCACCCGGAAGATTTGTACCATATCTTCAAACGGTTTTATCGCAGCCGCTTTTCACAGGATACACAGGGCATCGGGCTGGGTCTGCCGCTGGCAAAAGCCGTTGTGGAAGCCCATCACGGCACCATTGAAGTAGACAGCGAGCTGGGAAAGGGCACGACCTTTACTCTGAATTTTCCGATTCCTACAAAATTGTAGGCTGAGTGTAGGCTTGCAGTAAGGTTGACGTGTTATCCTTTTCTGCACAGACAGAGATCATCCGTCTGAATCGAAGGAACCTGCAAAGTGAGGGATACACTATGGAACTATTAGAAGTCAACCATCTCTGCAAGACCTACGGCAGCGGAGAAACCGCTGTCCATGCGCTGAAAGATGTTAGCTTTTCAGTGCCGAAAGGCGAATATGTGGCGGTCGTTGGCGAATCCGGCTCCGGCAAAAGCACCCTGCTCAACCTGATTGGCGGACTGGATACGCCGACTTCCGGCAAGGTGCTGATTGATGGCAAGGATGTTTTTGCCATGAAAGACCGGGAGCTGACGATCTTCCGTCGCCGCAATATCGGTTTTATCTTTCAGGCATTCAACCTCATCCCGGAACTGACCGTAGAACAGAACATCCTGTTCCCGGTGCTGCTGGACTACCAAAAGCCGGACAGGGTATATCTGGAAGAACTGCTGACCGTGCTGAATCTGAAAGACCGTCGGAAGCATCTGCCAAGCCAGCTTTCCGGTGGGCAGCAGCAACGGGTAGCCATCGGTCGCGCCCTGATGACCCGCCCTTCCCTGATTTTGGCGGATGAGCCGACCGGCAATCTGGACACCCAGAACACCAGCGAGGTCATTGCCCTGCTAAAAGAAACATCCCGGAAATACGAGCAGACCATCCTGATGATCACCCACAACCGCAGCATTGCGCAGACGGCAGACCGGGTGTTGCAGGTATCGGACGGCTGCCTGACCGATTTTGGGAGGTGCCGGGAATGAGCAGCACAGAAATGAAAAGCTATCTGAGCCTGATTCCGATTTCTGCCAAGGTACGTAGACGGCAGAACCGCATGACGATTTTGTGCATCGTCCTTGCGGTGTTTCTGGTCACGGCGGTGTTCAGTATGGCAGATATGGCGATTCGGATGGAAACCTCAAACCAGCTGAACAAAAACGGAAACTGGCATATCATGGTAAAGGACATCTCCCCTGAAACAGCCGCAGAGCTTGCCGCACAGGAGGATGTTGCTGCATTTTCGGCGTATAGCGACATCAACGCTTCCCTTACGGAAAACTACTTTGCCGGAGATAAACGTGCCGCACTGGTAGGAGCAGATGATGCAATCCTTCAAATCTTTCCGGGAATGCAGTGCAGCACTGCCCCGGCGGATGGCGAAGTGCTCGTGACAGCAAACATCCGGGATTGGCTGGATGTCACGGTCGGTACAGCGATTCCGCTGACGCTCCCGGATGGACAGACCATTTCGCTTACTGTCGCAGGTTTCAATGAGGATACCTCCGATGCGAACCAGTATGATGCTGTTGTGCTGGTGATGAACCGCAGTACATTTTCTCAGATTGCCGCACAGGTAGAAGAATCCTTTGAAACACAGTATTTCATCCAGTTCAAGCCAGGTACCAATTTGCGGCAGTCCATTGTGAACATCGAAAACAAGTACGGAATTTCAGAAGAAAAGATCTCCGAAAATACTTACCTGATGGCGTTGAACGCAAGCAGCAACAACGATTATATTGTAGGCTTATATGCGGTAGCGGCTGTGTTGGCTGGCATGGTCGTCCTTGCCGGAATTTTTATGATCACAGGCAGCATCAACAGCAATGTAGCGCAGCGTACCAGCTATTATGGAATGCTGCGTTGTCTTGGGGCAGGAAAAAATCAGGTTCGGATGCTTGTCCGGCTGGAAGCTCTTTTCTGGTGTAAAACTGCTGTTCCAGCAGGATGTGTGCTGGGAATCGTTTCCACATGGGGATTGTGTTCCTTTCTGCGTGGATTTATCGGCGAGGAGTTCAGCTCTTTACCAGTGCTTGGCATCAGCCCGGTCGGTATTATCTGTGGTTCCGCGCTGGGACTTATCACGGTTTGGTTCGCGGCATCTTCTCCGGCACGGCGGGCGGCAAAAGCTTCTCCGATCACAGCAGCAACTGGGAATGCGGTGGAAAATGCAGCGGCTTCTCCGTGTCATGCTCGGTTGTTTGGAAGTCGTGCAGAGCTTTCTTTGGGCGTGAGCCATGCAACCTCGTCCAAAAAGAACTTGCTTCTGATGACAGGTTCCTTTGCGTTAAGCATTCTCCTGTTTTTGAGCTTTTCGGTTTTGCTTCGATGGGTTGGATTTGCGCTGAATCCGTTGCAGCCCTACACACCGGACTTATCGGTGGCTGAAACATCCGGGCAAAATGTCCTTGACCCGGTGCTGGTGGAGCAGCTGGAAGCTCTGCCGGAAGTCAAACACGCATTCGGGCGGATGTATTGCCCGCTCCCGGCGGAATATCAGGGAAAACAGGGGTCCATCGACCTGATTTCATACGATACGATACAGTTTGGCTGGGCGAAAAAAGACCTGATTGGCGGAACCCTTCCGCAGGAGCCGGAGGATGGCACATACCCTGTGCTGACGGTATTCGACAAAAGCAACTCCCTGACCGTGGGCGATACCATTCAGCTGGAGGATGCAAAGCTCACAGTCGTGGGTGTATTGAACGACAGCCCGTTCAGTAGTACCGATTCCCCGATTGTTATCTGCACCGAAGAAACCTTCCATCAGCTGACCGGGCAAAACCGCTATGCGGTGATCGATATTCAACTAAAAGATACTACAGCAGACGCAGCCATTGCACAAATACACACCCTGCTGAGCGACACGTTAAACAAGCAGGTTGTTTTTTCCAACCGAATCGAAGGAAATCGGATGATACAAAGCACCTACTGGGCGTTCCATCTGGTGGTCTATGCGTTTCTCATCGTGATTGCAGGAATCACCATTCTGAACATCGTCAACAGCATTTCCATGAGCGTGTCGGCACGAATGAAGCAGTATGGCATCCTGCGTGCCATCGGGATGGATGATGCACAGCTGAAACGCATGATCTCTGCCGAAGCTGGCACCTATGCGGTGTCCGGTCTTGTGGTGGGCATTGCGCTGGGTCTTGTGCTGAATCGGAAGCTGTATATCCTGCTCATCACCCATTATTTCGGTGCAGCGTGGCAGGTGCCGTGGGGCTGTCTTGCCGTGATTGTCGTAGTCGTGCTGGCGGCTGTGGTGCTGGCAGTATATAACCCGGTCAGGCGAATCCTCATGCAGCCCATTACTGCAACCATCAGTGAATTATAAGCCAGAACAACAGATGCCCACCAGCTTATGGCGAAAACCATAGGTCGGTGGGCATCGTGTTCTTTATAGGGGCTTAATCTTCCAGCCTGCCATGGTCACACCCCAGCGACAGATAACGCTCCATCTCCCCTCTCAGCACCATCTGTGCATACTCCAAGGGCTTATTGTAGAGCAGCCAGTCCAGTTCTGCCCGCTGTGCCGGGGCGTTGCCGTACTCGTCCTCCACGGCGATGCAGTCAATGGCAAGGGTAGTGTATGACGTTCGCAAACGTAGCAATGGCCAAACCCCTTTAGCATATAATATGATTGAGTGCTTTTAAATTTAAGCGCTTGAACTTACGTCCTTTTGTGGTATAATAAAGCTAGAGGATAGCGGCATTGACCAGCTATCGGTGGCGATGAAGCAGTGGACTGGTTCGGTATCAGCCGATTGTGGAGCCAGACCGTGGGTTGAGCGATAACCACAAGCCGAATAGATTCGATGAATCGAAAGAAAACGCTTAATAGGAGCCTTGCCTTTCGGCAGGGCTTCTATTTTTTTGAGGGAAGGTGAAAATGTGCAGGACGAACAGCAGGATATTTTGTATCGGGCAGCAGAAGTCTGGAAAGAACCGACCGAGTACCACTATGTTTTCACCTACGGCTATAAGGGTGAACTGCACGAGATCAAGCTGACATTTTCACCAGAGGACTTCCCTCGCCTTGCTGGGTTCCACTACCTGAAATACATCGCCTTGCCCCGCTATAGTCCACGCAAGACGGTTGATATGATTCTGTCTGATAAGATCCACCTACGACAAGGTAAAGAAGGGCACACTCTATCAGGAGTATGTGAAACCACGTCTGCTGGCACTGGTGCGGTTGAAAGAAACACTGGAACAGGAGTTCGATTTGTTTTCCTATATGCCCCAGTTCTATCCGTTCGTGACCAAAATCAAAGCGGATTACTTGATTTCCAGCCAGATTGAACCAACTGCCTTTGTATTCATTATCCGTGAATCCCTTTCCGGCAATGCGATATGTGACTTTCTGTGTTGTTCTGCTTTTGAAGAGAGCGGTCGCGACTACCGCGCAAACCAACGTCCCCGAACCCTCCTGAAGAAGGAGCGTGTACATATCGAAACACAGGACACGGTGGTTCTGTATGACCGCTTGTCGAAGGCAGGGGAATAAGTTTGACTAAATAAAAATGCCTAACCATGGCAGGTGCTTTGCAATGGTTAGGCGTTTTAAAGATACAATATGGTGGTATAAAGATGATTTTGTTAAAGAGAATCAATAGCTGAAAGCAGTGTTTTGGCGTACTGCTTTGCGGTGTCTTCCAAAATACTTTGCCTGATCCCAAAAATCCAGAATATAAGCAAGATAATGTTGAAAGAGAATGCGAGATAATTCCTCATTGGTATTAAGGAAAGATTTTTAAAGTAAAGTAATGAATATATGGCGACAAAAAGACCCAATACTATGCATGAAACAATTCCAAGTGGTTTGCATGAAACAAGAGTCTTATAGAACCCGTAGTTGATATTTTCTTCTATGACTAGAGGGGAATTCCTGGTTTTTTCCCTTAAATACCGAACCGCACTTTCGCAGCATTGACGAAAACCTTCACTATCATTAGGGGATTGAAAAGCTGCAAATGCCACATTTGTTTTAACGAGGATGTTATAGTAGCGCTTTTTTGTGACAGGGTTAAGTGTATTGTCGTGAGGTAGGAGAAACTCTACAGCATAGTTTTTGAAAGCAACTCTCTTCTGACAAATATATCTTTGAAAAATTGGAAGGCAGTTGGTAAACGCCAAAAGAATTGCAACCAAAACAGAGGATGAGATAAATGAGAACAATTCATCAAAGCATAGAAATACGGTAAGCACAAGGGTAGCAAAAATTATAATGCTACTGCTTAGACGTACACGAATATTATAAGAGTCAAATAAATCTAATTTCATATACTCTCCTTATAAGAGCTGCTTATACGCTGCGTGGATGCGTTTTTCTATGGCCCCAGGTGTGTTGTAGAAACAAAGCTCGGCATCGGAAATATCAAATTGAAATCCATAAGGAATGCCGCTTCGTAGCGGACACAAATCCTGACAAAAATTAGGAACATATATTTCACAGTCACGAGCAAATTTTCTGAAAATGTTCCCAAAACAGCTAGTGATAACAACACGACGTTCAGGGAGCTGATGGATATGCGAAAGCATGTACTCCCAAACAAAGTTTGTATGTCCGGTGATGAAAAGTATATTGGAATAATTCCTTCCTAGCGGAACAAGGACAATAAAGTTTCCCTCTGATTTTGTTGGAACAAAATACAGATGGAAGATGTCATACAAATAGGTTTGACGAGCATGCAGTTCTTTGAACTGGCTCTGATGTAGTAAATACCTCATAATCAAAACCCGTAGAAATAGGAACGAACAGGATAAGTGGTGCCAAAGGAGGAAGCTGTGCAAGTCTGGTCTCCGTTTTCCGTATAGAAAATCACATGTCCACGAGGATGCATGGCTTTCAAATTATCAGAACCACCGTTTGAGTTTCCAGTATTATCAGAAACATAGTAAATAGTACTATTATTTTTGCAGGCAAAAATCTTCTCGGCTTGTTCTAGTTTTCCATGATGAGGAAGCTGAATAGCAGAATGTGACTTTACTGAATCTTCAATCGCAGTAAAACTACTGTCGCCGGTGAGCAATAAACGATTACCGGAGCCAAAATCGACAGATAGCTGAGTGCTGACAGCATTTACAATTGTTTCCTTGTCGATAAGGTCACTTTCTCGACTATCAATCCTTTTAGCAACGGCATTTAAAGAGTATTCTTTTCCTGGACCTGGAATAGAAACTCCTGCAGATACCGCAGTATCGGTAAAAATGTCTTTAAGCTCCACTTGTGCAGACAGCGAATAGATATTGTTATAAATTTCCGCAATCCGATTGGCGATGGATTCCCGCGTGCGACGTTTATCGTTGACCCGATCCAAAAGCTCATCTTTGTACTTTAGCAAGAGAAGAGTGTAGACTTCCGAAAGAACACCATGTTCAATTAGGTAGGGGATTCCATCGAAGTGATCGGCATCGTTATGAGATAGTACTAACTTTGCTTTTTTGAAGCCGTGAGTATCCATATACTGAACAACCCGGCGTGCGTGTTCTTCGCAACCACAGTCGTAGATGACTAGTTCGGTGCCGCTATCCAGAAGGATGCAGTCGCCATTGTTTTTACTGGAATCGGAATAATTGCGTGCGCTAAAAAATCTTACAACCATAAATTAAGCTCCTTATAAATAGTTGTCCGGGCACCTAAAAGGAATTCCTCAGGTGCAGTGATGGCAACGGCACGAAAAACGGTGCAATGCCGCAACCGAGCATGACTTGCCAGAAAATTCCGATTGCAGGAAGGCTTGATTTATGGTATAATGCCAATGATATAGAAGTATCAAGCCGGCAATCCGTTGGAATAGCTGGGAAAGAAGACGCCCTGGCAGGCGTCTTTTTTCATGCCCGAAACGGAAGGTTGGCACTTGGAGAGCCCAAGTGCTAACCCCTTGTCTGCATTGTACCTCCAAAAGAAATGATTGTCAAGGCTTTTCGGAAAATAATTAGTAAAAATGAGAATATGCTCATCGAAATGACGAGTTAAATTCACACAAAGCAAGATTAAGACTTGAAATTTCGGGCAAGGTGTGAGATACTGGTGGCAAAGGAGAGAGAACAATGTTTACGAAGATAACACTGGAGAACTTTCGATCATTTGACCACATTGAGTTGGATTTAACGGAAAAAGGAAATACGGCCAAGCATCTTGCTATTCTTTACGGAGAAAATGGTGCGGGCAAGTCCAACTTAATGTCTGCTTTTGTTCTGCTGCCAGAACTGACACGCACAATGGATGCGAGAGCGGCCTATGAACGCATTTTAGCGCAAGGTGCTATTTTCCAAGATGAAAATATGGAAAAGGAAATGCGGGAGCACATACGACAAAGGTTGCGTGATATGTCTGCCATCATTAAAGATTACCAAATGGCTGATTGTGAAAATCCTATTATTGCCGAATACGAATTTAATATTGATGGAAATAACGGCTGCTATCGAGTGGAGTTTGGGCAAGATGAAATTCTTCATGAACGGCTGGAATTTGTTCTTAACCGTCGCCGCGGACTGTATTTTGATTGTAGCGTTACAGGCATCAATATAAATGATTCAATTGTCGAAAAAGAGCAGGGAAAGGAATTTTTGACAGATGTAAAAGAAATGGCAAAACGCTATTGGGGAAAACATTCGCTCCTGGCAATTTTAATTTACGAGATGAAGGATAAATCCAATTCGTTCGGACGTGATAACATAACAGAGAATTTCAATGTGGTTCTGAATGAATTCCGAAATTTATCTTGCACGGTATCTATGGGAGACAAAAGTTGGGAAGGTCTACACGCACAATTGAAGGTTTTGAATCAGCCATTGTCGGGTAAAATCTCTCTCAAACGAGAACATGAACTTGATCAAGTAGAAGCATTTTTTTCACATTTCTTTGCAATGTATGATCCAAGTATTCGTTGTGTCACCTACGAAAAAGAGTATGTGGGTGAGCTGATTTACTATAAGTTGATGGAAGAAAAATATATTGCCAATAGCTATCGCCGCATAGAATTCAAACGGGAATCAACAGGTAATCGACAGTTACTAAGAATATTGTGCTATTTGCTGGTAGCATGCATGGGAAAAACTGTAATTTTAGATGAAGCAGAAGCGAATATTCATGACTTGTTGTTTCAAAATCTGTTAGAGACGATTCAGCCTATGATTAAGGGACAGCTAATTATGACGACTCACAATACCATGCTGATGGAGGCAGACTTTGCAAGAACTGCGACTTATATTTTGCAAATGAATCCGGAATTTCCATGGGATAAACAGATAAAGTGTATTACAGATTATAAAAAGCGTACCTATGCAACCAACAATATCCGTAATAAATACTTGAATCGAGAATACGGTGGAGTGCCAGAATTGAAAAGCACAGAATTACGAGAACTATTAGAGAAAATGTGCGAATAATTGGCTCAATAAAGAAAATCCCCTGTTTTTCACATGGCGTAGCACATTGTGGAAAACAGGGGATTTTAATGATGAAGATTTAATCTTCTAATCTGCCGTGGTCGCAACTGAGGGAAAGATAATGCTCTATCTCACCACCCAGCACAAGCTGTGTATACTCCAATGGCTTGTTCCACAGAAGCCAGTCCAGCTCTGCCCGCTGTGCCGGGGTGTTGCCGTACTCATTCTCGACGGCGATGCAGTCGATGGCAAGAGTGGTGCCATCTTCGAACCGGGCTTCCACCCGGTTGCTGTCCGTGTTGTAGCGGCAGGAAAGTAGTTTGTTCATGGTGAACCTCATTTCTATATCAAACGGTGTCTGTTCGGATGTCCTAAACCCTGCCATAGAACCGGTGGTTGATTTGTCCATTGGGCTTTGTTTTGCCCGTCTGCACATTTTTGCACACTTTTTGCACACCTGAATAGCTGGATAACGGTTGCAAAGCATTACACTGTATGCAAATAATGCGGTGTGTGCAAAGGCGCGTTTTGCGATGATACGATAAAAATAACGCTTCTTCGAACTTTTGAAATTTGACGAATGATGCACCTTGGATTCTTTTAATCAGAGGGCCAGGGATTCGAGTTCCCTCGAGCGCACCAAAATCCCACGAAGAATCGCAAGATTCCTCGTGGGATTTTCCTTTTTCTGGGGCTCTGCACACTTTTTGCACACCGGCGGGAAAGCCGTGTTTTTCCTTGCATTGTCTGCCTTACTGGAGTTTTCACTCTCCAGAACGGCCCGGTGGGCGGGCATTCTTTTGCTCCTTGTCGGTGCGCTGCACGGCGGCACTATAAAAGGCCGCCTGCAGCACTCGTCTTTGATTCGGTCTTATTTACACCACTTGGCAAATTCTTCATCCGTGCACTTGACGTAGTGGCTGCCCTCCACATGGTGGCTGGTGCCCTTGGAATAGTCGATGCCGGAAGTGGCATAGTCATAAGTCTCAGCCACGCGGCGCTTTTCGACCACCGGGTTCGGCAGCGGAATGGCCGACAGCAGGCTCCGGGTGTAAGGGTGGATGGGGTGCTCGAAGATCTCCTCGGTGGTGCCGGTCTCCAGCAGATGCCCCAGATGCAGCACACCGATGCGGTCGGAGATGTACTTGACCATGGACAGGTCGTGGGCGATGAACAGATAGGCCGTGCCGGTCTCCTGCTGGATATCCTTCATCAGGTTGACTACCTGTGCCTGAATGGACACATCCAGCGCCGAGATGCACTCGTCCGCGATGATGAGCTTGGGGTTCATGATGAGGGCGCGGGCAATGCCCACGCGCTGACGCTGACCGCCGGAGAACTGGTGGGGGTAGCGCTCGGCGTGCTCCGGGGCAAGGCCGACCTTAGCAAGGATCTTTTCCACCTTTTCGCGGCGCTCTGCCTGCGTTTTGTACAGATGGTGGATATCCAGACCCTCGCCGATGATGTCCTCCACCTTTTTGCGGGGGTTCAGGGATGCCATGGGGTCCTGAAAGATCATCTGCATCTGGGTGCGCAGGGTATTGTTCTGTGCATGGGTCAGACGACCGCTGATATCCTGCCCGTCAAAGGTGATCTTGCCCGCAGTGGGGTCGTACAGGCGGATGATGCTGCGGCCGATGGTGGATTTGCCCGAGCCGGACTCGCCCACCAGACCGTAGGTCTCGCCGGGGTAGATCTCAAAACTGACATCGTCCACCGCCTTGACCGTGAAATTCTTATTGACGCGGAAATACTGCTTCAGCCCTTCGACCTTCAGCAGCGGGGTCGTGCTCTGTGCTGCCATTTATTCCGCCTCCTCGATCTTTTTTGCTTCTGCTTTCATGCGGGCAATGCGCTCCTTGAGCTCCGGCGGCATCTCCACCTTGGGGGCCCGGGGGTCCAGCAGCCATGTTGCCGCATAGTGGGTATCGCTGATCTTGAACATGGGCGGGTCGATCTCGTCGTCGATGTTCAGCGCAAAGCGGTTGCGGGGTGCAAAGGCATCGCCGGGCTTCTCGTGCAGCAGGTTCGGCGGCGAGCCGGGAATGGTATACAGACGGTCGTCGGCGGTGTCAAGGTCGGGCATGGCCGACAGCAGACCCCATGTATAGGGGTGCTTGGGGTCGTAGAAGATCTCGTCGATGGTGCCGGTCTCCACGATCTTGCCGGCGTACATCACGTCCACATAGTCTGCCACCTTTGCCACAACGCCAAGGTCGTGGGTAATGTAGATGACCGAGATGCCGCGCTCCTTTTGGATGCGGCGGATCAGCTCCAGAATTTTGGCCTGAATGGTCACATCCAGCGCGGTGGTGGGCTCGTCGCAGATGAGCAGGTCGGGGTCGCAGGAGAGCGCAATGGCAATGACCACGCGCTGGCGCATACCGCCGGACAGCTGGTGCGGGTAGTTTTTCATCCGCTTTTCCGCATCGGTGATGCCCACCTCTTCCAGCAGCTCCAGCGCCTTTTTGTAGGCTTCCGCCTTGGGCATTTTGAAGTGCCAGAGCATGCCCTCCATGATCTGCTTGCCGATGGTCATGGTGGGGTCAAGGCTGGTCATGGGGTCCTGAAACACCATGGCGATGCGCTTGCCGTTGATGTGGCGGCGGATCCACTTTTTGTCCTTTTGCAGCAGGTCCACGGTCTCCGGGCTGCCGTCGGCGTGGTGGTAGCTGAACCGGATGCTGCCGCTGTTCACGGTGGCATTCTTGGCCAGAATGCCCATGGCGGCTTTCATGGTGACGGACTTGCCGGAGCCGGACTCGCCCACCAGCGCGACCGTCTCGCCCTTGTACAGGTCGATGTTCACACCGCGGATGGCGTGCACCTGGCCTGCGGTGGTCTTAAAGGTGATATCAAGGTCTCGCACCGACAAGACCTGTTCTTTTTTTGCTTCAGGCATGGGGTGTTCCTCCTTACATACTCTTCATCTTGGGGTCCAGCGCCTCGCGCAGGCCGTCCGCCACGAGGTTGAAGCTGAGCATCAGCAGACTCATGACCACAATGGGCGGGATGATCTGATAGGGGTGGGTGGTGAAGCTGTTGTACAGCTCGCTGATCAGAGAGCCCAGCGAACACTGCGGCACCGGGATGCCCAGACCCACGAAGGAGAGGAACGCCTCGGTGAAGATAGCAGTCGGGATGCTGAACATGACCTGCGTGATGATGGGTCCGATGATGTTGGGCAGCACTTCCTTGAAGATGATGAAGAAGCTGCCGGCGCCCAGCGTGCGGGAGGCCAGAACGAACTCCTGATCCTTCAGCTTGAGCATCTCCGCGCGGGCGATGCGGCTCATGCCCACCCACTCGGTCAGCATCAGGGCAAAGATGATGGTCACCATGCCGGGCTGCAATATGAGCAGCAGCAGCGTGACGATGACCAGCCGGGGGATGCCGTTGGCTACCTCCAGAAAGCGCTGCATCACCATATCCACTCTGCCGCCGAAGTAGCCCGAGATCAGGCCGTAGCTCATGCCGATGACCATATCAATGATGGCCGCCGCCACCGCGATGATCAGGGAGACCCGGGCGCCTTCCCATGTACGGGTCCAGATATCGCGGCCGTACAGATCGCTACCGAACCAGTAGTAGACGTCCAGCTTGTCTTTTTCCTGATAGGCGTTGGTCACCTTGGTGCCGGTGGTGGTGCTCATCTTCTCGCTGCCGTCCAGAATGCCGAACTGCTCAATGCCCGGCACGCGGGGCGCAAAGTTTTTCTGGCTCAGATCCTGCCCGGAGTAGGTGTAGCTGTTCATGCCCGGGCCCAAAACGGCCAGCAGCATATAATCCGAATCCAGTACCTCGATCATCTCACTGCGGGTAAAGCGGGCAATGGACGCCATGGTGAACATGGAAAGCGAGATACTGGGCAGCACGCTGGAGCCAAAAATGTCCTTGGCGGAAAACAGCATGGGGAACCAGCGGAACTTAAAGCCGAAGGTGTAGCTCAGCGCCAGCGCGAACACATAGGACGGCACCGATACGCCGATGACCGAGATGATGGTGGCGATGGAGTCCACCACGGTATCCCGCTTCAAAGCGGCAAGAATGCCCAGCACCAGACCTGCGATGGCACCCAGCGTGACCGCCATGCCGCCCACCTGAATGGAGATGGGCAGACGGGACTGGATGAGCTGGGAGATGGGCGTATTTTTGGAGATATTGTAGCTGACACCCAGATCGCCCCGGAGCATATTGCCCACATAGCGGAAGAACTGGATATAGATGGGCTGGTCAAGGCCGTACTTTGCATACAGGGCTGCCCGCATATCGGGCGTCAGCTTTTCATCATTGAAGGGCGAACCGGGCATCAGCTGCATCAGGATGAACAGCACCAGCAGAATTGCCAGCAGCGTGAACAGCGAGGCCAGGATTCGCTTGAGCGTATATTTTTTCACGTCGGGTGGACCCCCTTTTTCCTTCCGGGATCTCGCGGTCAGTCGTTCGTCTGCCGCGGACAGGCACAATGCCAAAAAGGCGCACAGTGGCTTTTTGCGGGCCACTGTGCGGCCTTGTTCAGTGTGCTTTCAGTTTTACTCGCTCTTAGCAGCGTTCTTGTACACGCGGTTCAGTGCCACGGGGTGGAACGCTACGCCGGTAACGGCAGAGGAGACCATCTCGGCATTGCACTGGCCGTACAGGGGGAAGATGACCGCCTGCTCCAGAACGATCTGCTCTGCCTCGTACAGGGCAGCCCAGCGGCCCTCGGGGTCATCCTTGACCTGATCCACCTGCTCGCCGTTCAGCAAAGTCATGTCCAGAGCACCGGTCTGGTAGCTCATCAGTGCCTGCTGGCTGTCCTTGATGACCTGATAGGCCAGACCGTCCAGAGCGATCTTGCCGGCATCGTAGTAATCGGGGTTCTTTTCCAGCGTAAAGGCGGTTGCGGCAGGCTGGTAGTCGGTCAGCTTGAACGCACCGTTGGACAGCACCGTGTCGGGGCTGGTGCCGAAGGTGTCCTTGCAGGTGTTGTAGAACGCCTCGTTGACCGGATAGAAGGTGGGGAAGTACATCAGGCTCAAAAAGTAGCTGACGGGAACGTTCAGCTGGACCTCCAGCGTCTTGTCGTCCACAGCAGTCACGCCCAGATCGGTGACGGGCTTCTCGCCTGCAATGATCTCGGCAGCGTTGACCACCTGACCGATATCCGACAGCATATAGGAATACTCGGAAGCGGTGGCGGGGTCCACGGCGCGCTGCCAGCCAAACACGAAGTCGGCAGCGGTAACGGCTTCGCCGTTGGACCACTTGGCATCCCGCAGGTGGAAGGTGTAGGTCTTGCCGTCCTCGCTGATGTCGTAGGTCTCGGCAATGGCGGGAACTGCTGCGCCGTCTGCATCCATCTGCATCAGACCGTCGGTGTAGTCTGCGATGACCTCAAAGGAGGTGCCGTCGGTGGCTACCTGCGGGTCCAGCGACTGAACCTCGGTCTCCAGCATGATATTCAGGGTGCCGCGCTGTGCGTTCATTTCTGCGGTTTGTCTAACGTAACGCCCAAAAAATCCCATGATTTTTGTACAATTTCAGTCCATGAACATATTTCACTTTTAAACAAATATACTTGAACAATCGTGTTATTTCTTTTTTATCTCTTGTTTTTGAACGGTTTTATTTATTTTATAAATCCAGTCGCACATTTTTCTTTTCGATATAAAACGCAGACAAAACGCAGGCTTTCATTTCACCGCTGTCCTTGTACAGAGGACAGTTATTGAGACAAAAAGAAGCCGCCGCACAGTGTTTTGTGCGGCGGCTTTAAAAATCGAATTCGTACTGCTGTAAAGAGCGCTTACTTGCCCAGCATCTCGTGGGCAGTCTTGCAGATGGTGGCAGCGTCCAGACCGAACTTCTTCAGCAGGTCCCATGCGGGGCCGGAGCAGCCGAACACGTCCTGCACGCCCACGCGGCGCACGGGAGTGGGCAGCTTCTCGCTCAGGACAGCGCAGACGGCCTCGCCCAGACCGCCGATAACGTTGTGCTCCTCGGCGGTGATGACCTTGCCGCACTCCTTTGCCGCCTTGAGGACGATCTCCTCGTCCAGGGGCTTGATGGTGTGGATGTTGATGACCCGGGCGTGGATGCCCTCGGCAGCCAGCTGCTCGGCAGCCATGCGTGCCTCGTTGACCATCAGGCCGGTGGCGATGATGGCAATATCGTTGCCCTCGGTCAGCTGCTCGCCCTTGCCCAGCTCAAAGTGATAGTTGGCCTCATCGTGGAACACCGGCACAGCCAGACGGCCGAAGCGCAGGTAGACGGGGCCTTCCATGGCGTAGGCGGCGCGCACAGCGGCGCGTGCCTCGATATCGTCGGCGGGGCAGATGACGGTCATGCCAGGGATGCTGCGCATCAGGGCAAAGTCCTCGCAGCACTGGTGGGAAGCGCCGTCCTCGCCCACGGAGATGCCGCCGTGGGTGGCGCCGATCTTCACATTCAGGTGGGGGTAGCCCACAGAGTTGCGCACCTGCTCAAAGGCGCGGCCGGCTGCAAACATGGCAAAGCTGGAAACAAAGGGCACATAGCCCATAGTGGCCAGACCTGCGGCCACGCCTACCATGTTGCCCTCGGCGATGCCGCAGTCAAAGTGACGGTCCGGGTATGCCTTCTGGAACATACCGGTCTTGGTAGCGGCGGCCAGATCGGCGTCCAGCACCACCAGATCATCGTGGCCTTCCGCGGCCAGTTCCTTCAGGGTGTTGCCGTAGCTGTCGCGGGTCGCGATCTTTTTCACGTCTGCCATCTCAGTTCTCCTCCTGTTCCAGCGCGGCATAGGCGGCGTTCAGCTCGTTCATGGCCACCTGATACTCTTCATCGTTGGGGCCCTTGCCGTGCCATGCAACGGAATTGGTCATATAGGAAACGCCGGTGCCCTTGACCGTATCCAGAATGATGCAGGTGGGCTTTTCGGTCTCGGCGTGGAAAGCCTGCACGGCGCTCTCGATCTGGTCGAAGTCGTGGCCGTTGATGGTGACCACATTGAAGTTGAAGGCGCGGAGCTTGTCCTCCAGCGGGGCGCTGTTCATGACAGTCTCGGTGGTGCCGTCGATCTGCAGATGGTTGCGGTCCAGCATCACGCACAGGTTAGAAAGGCCGTAGTGGGCGGCAAACATAAAGGCCTCCCAGCATTCGCCCTCTTCCACCTCGCCGTCGCCCAGAATGGCGTAAACGTTCACGGCAGAGTCGGCGTGCTTTGCGCCCAGCGCCATGCCGCAGGCGGCGGAGATGCCCTGACCCAGACTGCCGGTGGACATATCCACGCCGGGCACGCTGTTCATGTTGGGGTGGCCCTGCAGGCGGCTGCCGATCTTACGCAGGGTCTTGAGTTCCTCCACCGGGAAGAAGCCCCGCTCTGCCAGCGCTGCGTACAGCGCCGGAGCGGCATGACCCTTGGACAGCACCAGACGGTCGCGGTCGGCCATCTTAGGCTGGGCAGGGTCTACGTTCAGTTCCTTAAAGTACAGATAAGACAGCACGTCTGCGATGCTCAGACTGCCGCCCGGATGACCACAGCCTGCACTGTGGGTCCCTTCGATCACGCCCATGCGGATGTGGCAGGCGTGCTTTTTCAGGGTAAGTTTTTCAGCATTTGTCATGATGGTCCTCCCGTATGAACCTCAGAATTCATGCGCTCAAAAAAGCCTCTCGTCAGCGCCCAGGCGTCAAAACTGCCGCAGCGCGCTTTTTTTCAATTTTATATTATCCATTCTGCGCAAAAAGGTCAAGCTTCTTCCAGCAAAATGTACAGCCCCGGGAAAATTTTTTTGCGAATAGACCGATTTTTGTCTATTTTGCAGACGTTCTGCCCCGCTTGACAGGGGCAAACTGGTTTGTTATACTTTTGACCATCGTTCCGGCAGGAAGCCGGGCACGGGCGGGCAGCAGCCTGCCGCTTTCCCCAGCAAGCAATATTTTTTTGAAACAGACGCCACGAAGGGGTCTGCCTTTGGCATGGAATGTCGGGGCAGGCTCCTTTTTATTTTGCGGCTGAAAAAAGGAGAAACCCTTATGAAAACCAAAAACGCTTCGCCTGTGCGGCAGCTGGTGCCGGCTGCCCTGTTTTTAGCGCTGGCCTTTGTGCTGCCCCTGCTCACCGGTCAGGTACCCAAGGTGGGCAATATGCTCTGCCCGATGCATTTCCCGGTGCTGCTGTGCGGCTTTGTGCTGGGCGGCCCGTGGGGGCTGGCTGTGGGCTTTGCCGCCCCGCTGCTGCGCTCGGTGCTGTTCGGCATGCCGCCCATGTTCCCGGTAGCCATCTCCATGGCCTTTGAGCTGGCTACCTACGGGCTGGTGTCCGGGCTGCTGTGGCGCAGGGCAAAGCACAACCTGCCCGCGCTCTACGCCGTGCTGCTGACCGCCATGGTGTCCGGGCGCATCGTCTGGGGCATCGTGCGGTTTGTGCTGGCCGGGCTGACCGGCGGCAGCTTCCCCTTCAGTGCGTTCCTGTCCGGGGCACTGTTCACCGCCGTGCCGGGCATCGTGGCGCAGCTGGTGCTCATCCCGCTGCTGCTCACCGCCCTGCAAAAGGCCGGTTTTGCGGACTAACCCCCTGCGCGCACCCTTTGTGCAAAAAAACGATACTTCAACCGGTTTTTAAGGCACTTTTTCCAAAAGAAACGGAAAACCGGAAAAATTGTGCCGTTTTGTGGCTTTCTGTTGGCAAATGTGATAAACTTGAACCAGATGCGGGCGTGTACCGCTGTGCACCGCCCACAAGGAGTAAATGAAGAAGAGAGGTCGTTTATCGTGAAGATCATTCGTACAAAGGACTACGCCGATATGTCCCGCAAGGCAGCAAACATCATTTCTGCGCAGGTCATCATGAAGCCCAACTGCGTGCTGGGTCTGGCTACCGGCGGCACCCCCGTTGGCACCTATGAGAAGCTGGTGGAGCGGTACAACGAGGGAGATCTGGATTTTTCTGAGGTCACCTCCGTCAATCTGGACGAGTACCGCGGCCTGCCCAAGGAGCACCCGGAAAGCTACTGGAGCTTTATGCACCGCAACCTGTTCGACCATGTGAACATCGACCCCGCCCACATCAACCTGCCGGACGGCACCAACATGGACGCCGAAGCCGAGTGCAAGCGCTATGATGCGGTCATCCGCAGCGTGGGCGGCGTGGATCTGCAGCTGCTGGGCATCGGTCATGACGGCCACATCGGCTTCAACGAGCCCCACGATGCCTTTGATCTGGGCACCCACTGCGTGGACTTGGCCCAGGAGACCATCGAGGCCAACAAGCGCTTCTTTGACGGCAACGTGGATCTGGTGCCCAAGCAGGCTTATACCATGGGCATCCGCACCATCATGCAGGCACGCAAGGTGCTGATGGTGGTCAACGGCGTAGGCAAGGCCGAGATCGTCAAAAAGGCTTTCTTCGGCCCCGTCACCCCCGAGGTGCCCGCAAGCATCCTGCAGCTGCACCCGGACTTCATTCTGGTGGCTGACGAAGAGGCTCTGAGCCTGATCTGATTTTCCTTATTTAAACTTCGGGGCACCGGAACACCTGCGGGCGTTCCGGTGTTCCTTTTTTGAAGGGGAAGAACCCTCTCAGTCATCGCTACGCGATGCCAGATTCCCCCTTTTGTCACCTGCGGTGACATCTTCCCCCGGAGCGGGGGAAGTCGTTCCTCTCAGGGGGAGCTTTTACGCATCTGTCGGTCAGCACTAATAAAATTCCCTTTGGGGGAGCAGACTGAGAGGGTTGAACCCATTTTGCTGTCCTCTCTTTACATTCCGACGAAAAAGCGGTATTCTTTTTCCAGAACAAACTTTCCCGGGAGGAGACCATGGATATCCGCCAGCTGCACTACTTTTTGACCCTGTGCGAAGAAATGAATTATACCCGCGCCGCACAGCGGCTGTTCCTGTCGCGGCAGGCGCTGCGCCAGAGCATCTCTGCGCTGGAAGCCGAAATGTGCGGGCCGCTGTTTATCAGTGCCCACCACAAGCTGGCGCTCACCGACCGGGGCATGAGCTTACAGCGCCATGCCGCCCCGGTGGTGGAGCAGTTCCAGCAGATGCAGGCCGCCCTGCGGGCTGAGATCCAGTCTGCCCAGCCGGTGCGCATCGGCATCAGCGTGGCGCTGGTGCCGGACTATCTGCCCGGACTGGAAACCCAGCTGGACAAGTTCCGGCAGCAGTACCCCCATGTGGAGATGCGGTTCCGTCTGCTGGACAACGACGCCGTGGCCGATGGAGTAGAGCAGGGCGAGCTGGACGCGGGTCTGGTCATCGACCTTGGCTGCGCCGCGCCGGTGCTGGCGCGCACCACCCTGCGCGCAGACCCCGCCTGCCTGCTGGTGCCCCGGGGACATCCCTTCTGGGAAAAGGAGCGCATCCCGCTGGCAGAGCTGCGCGGGCAGCGGGTGCTGCTGCCCAGCCTGCGGCAGGATCTGTTCAGCCCGCTGTGGGCGGCCTGCGCCCGGGCGGGCTTTGCACCCAATGCCGAGATCGGCCCCAGCTTTTATCAGGCCTACTATCTGGTGCAGGAGCAGCTGTGCACCTGCCTGACCCGCTACGAGCCCGGCGCCCGCCGGGAGCTGGATCGTGTGCGGGACGTGCTGCTGGAAGATATGCCCCCGCTGTGCGTGTCGCTGGTGCAGCGGCGGGACACCAGCTCTGCCTATATCGACCTGCTGCGCAGCTACCTGTTAGAGGTTCTGGGCAGCACCGCCAGCCTGCCACCCCGCCGGGGTCGGCCGGCAAAGCCCTTCTACACCGCGCCGGTGCTTTCCAGCGCCGCCGCAAAGGCTGCCCCGGAGCATCCCGTCCCGGGCACCCAGCTGCCCTTTGCGGGCGGCAACAACTTCCGGGAGCTGGGCGGTTACCGCGCCGACGAGGGCAAGACCGTAAAGTGGGGGCAGATCTACCGGGGTTTCCCCACCGGGCGGCTGACCACCGAAGCCGACCGCGCCCGGCTGGACGGGCTGGGGCTGCGGCTCATCCTTGACCTGCGCAGCAGCGCAGAAGCCGCCAAGCTGCCGGACTATGTACCGGACGGCGCACGGCTGGTGCAAATCTGCGGCCTGCGGGATGCCACCGGGCAGGAAATTGATTTTTCGCCAAACGACATCCAGCGGCTGGTGCAGAGCGCCCCCGCCGGGATGAGCCTCACCCAGCTGATGTACCGGCAGATGCTCACCGGCAACAAGGCCTTCAAGGAGCTGTTCCGGGCGCTGGAAGCCGGCGAGACGCCCATCCTGTTCCACTGCACGGCGGGCAAGGACCGCACCGGTGTCGCTGCCATGCTGATCCTGCTGGCGCTGGGTGCCTCGGACGAGACCATCTGCGCAGATTATGCCCGCACCAACCTCTGCCGCGCCGCCGAGATCGAAAAGGCCATGGCTGACCATGCGGCGGAGATCGCCGCCGACCCGGCGCAGCGGATGCGCTGGCAGACTTCCGCCGGGGTAGACCCGGAGACTGCGCCCTTTGTGCTGCGCACCATCCGGCAGGACTACGGCAGCGCCGAGAGCTATCTGGAAGCCGAATACGGCCTGACCCCCGCCCGCCTGATGCGGCTGCGGCGGATGTATCTGGAATGAGACGATTTGGAATGCCCGCCGCGTTGCTCTGGGCATTTTCAGCGGAAAGAATATTTATAATTTCGGGGTTCAGAAACGCCTGCGGGCGTTTCTGAACCCCATTTTCACGGGGAGGGGTTGCAACGGCAAACGGCAGCTGCCGCGCTGGTTTCCTGCGGAAACAGCCGCGCGGCGGGGGAAGCCTTTATTAGGAAAATTGATTTCCATGGTAAAAGTCGATTCCCTCTTGAAAAAGAGCCTGTTGTCCGATACACTGAATATAACGAATCTTATAAGAAGGAATGAAACTGACCATGGCTGCAAAAACGCCTGCCCAGTGGAAAACACTGTTTGAAAACGTACCCTTCCACCGCGAAAACTATTATACCGGCCCCCTTGGGCCGGACTACACCCCCGGCGGCACCTGTCTGCGGCTGTGGGCACCCACCGCCGAGGCGGTCACTGTGACCTTATACCACAAGGGAGACGGCGGTGCTGTGCTGGGCACAAAGCCCCTTGTGCGCGGAGCGCAGGGGGTGTGGAGCATCTGGCTGCCCGGGGAGCAGCACGGCCGCTATTACACCTTTGCCGTCACCGTGGACGGCGTCACCCGCGAGACCGGCGACCCCTACGCCCGGGCGGCGGGGGTAAACGGCGTCCGCAGCATGATCGTAGACCTTGCCCGCACCGCGCCCTCCGGGTGGGAGCGGGATGTGCGCCCCAATATCCCCCCGGCGCAGCGCGCCGTGTGGGAGGTGAGCGTGCGGGACTTCTCGCAGGATGCCGCCAGCGGAGTGCGCCCGGCGTGGCGGGGTAAATATACGGCCTTTACCCAGCAGGGCACCACATTGCACGGCGATGGCATCCACCCCACCTGCCTGAACTACCTCAAGCGGTTGGGGGTAAAATACGTCCAGCTGATGCCCATTTTTGATTTTGGCAGCGTGGACGAGGCAAAACCCCTGCTGCGGCAATATAACTGGGGCTACGACCCCACCAACTTCAACGTACCGGAGGGCAGCTACTCCACCGACCCCACCCGGGGCGAGGTGCGCACCCGGGAGTGCCGGGAGATGATCGCCGCCCTCCATGCGGCGGGCATCGGGGTGGTGATGGACGTGGTGTATAACCACACCTACCGCACCGAAAATCCTCTGAACAGCACCGTGCCGTACTACTTTTTCCGGCAAAACCCGGACGGCAGCTTTTCCAACGGCAGCGGCTGCGGCAACGAGTTTGCCAGCGAGCGCCCCATGGCGCGGCGGTACCTCATCGACTCCATCCTCTACTGGGCAAAGGAGTACCACATCGACGGCTTCCGGTTCGACCTGATGGGCCTGTACGATGCCGAGAGCATCAACGCGGTGCGCACTGCGCTGGACAGCCTGCCCGGCGGGCGGGACATCCTGCTGTACGGCGAGCCGTGGCAGGGCGGTGCCAGCCAGCTGCACCGGTACGAGGCCAACAAGGCGAACCTTGCCATGCTCAACGAGCGGGTGGGCATCTTCTGCGATGACACCCGGGACGCCATCAAGGGCGGCTGCTTCGATGCCCGCGAGCCGGGCTATGTGGAGGGCAAGCCCGGCAGCTTCTGGGATATCGGCGCAGCGGTGGCGGCATGGTGCCGCAGCGACCGTCTGCCGCCCCACGCGCCCAGCCAGATCGTGAGCTATGTTTCCGCCCACGACAACTTTACCCTGTGGGACAAGCTGCTCTGCGTCCGCTACGAAAAACCGGAGTTCACCGCCCGGGACACCGTGGCACTGGCGCAGAACCGGCTGGCGGCGGGCATCTACCTGACCAGCTTCGGCCTGCCCTTCATGCAGGCGGGCGAGGAGTTCGCCCGCACCAAAAAGGGGGTAGGCAACAGTTACCGCTCTTCTCCCGCCCTGAACCGGCTGGACTGGAACCGCGCCGAGCAGTACCACGCCCTCGTGGACTACTACCGGGGGCTTCTGGCGCTGCGGGCAGCCTTTCCCCGGCTGGGCAGCACCGACCGTCACGCCCCGGAGGCTTTGCAGTTCTTTGCGCTGGAGCAGCCGCTGGTGGGCTGGATGCTGCCCGCCGTCTGGGGCGACGGCGCAGCATGGAGCGCTTTGTGCGTCTTTTATAATCCCACCGACACCGCCTGCACCGTCTCACTGCCCGCCGGGCAGTGGAAGCTGCTGAGCGATGGCACCTCTTCCAGCCTGTGGCGGGGGGCAAGCCGCGTTTTTACAAACAAAACCACCCTTGCGCCGTATAGCGCCACTATTTTTGGTGCGGTGTAAGACGATTTGAATGCGCGCCGCGTTGCTCTGCGCATCATCAGCGGAAAAATTATTTGTAATTTGTAAATCGGGAAAATCTGCGGATTTTCCCGATTTACTTTTTCACGGGAGGGGTCGTGGAGGGAACCCCCTCAGTCAAAGCCTGACGGCTTTGACAGCTCCCCCAAGGGGACGCCTTATGGCGATGCCGCAAAGTTCCCCGTCAGCACAAAAGCCGTCCCCTTGGGGAAGGTGGCTGCGAACGTAGTGAGCAGACGGAAGGGGTATTTTCACAACAAAAAAGGCTGCTGCACATTCCGTGCAACAGCCTTTTTACTATTTTCAGTTATTCTCTGCGCCCTTTTCGCCAAGGGTGACGTTAACGGTCTGCATCTGACCGCCGCGCGCGACGGTGATCTCGATGGTGTCGCCGGCCTTGTGGTCCTGCATCAGGGTGCCAAGGTCGCTCTGGGTGGCCACCTCGCTGCCGTCTACGCTCACGATGCGGTCACCGGCCTGCAGGCCCGCCTTGTCGGCAGGGCCGCCCTTGACTACCTCCACGATGTAGACACCGTAGGCGTTCACGCCCAGCTGGGCGGCGGTCTGAGCATCGGTCACGGCAAAGTAGCTGATGCCCAGATAGGGACGGCCGGTCACATAGCCGTTTTCCAGCAGCTCCTGCGCCACCTTTACGGCGTCATTTACCGGGATGGCAAAGCCCAGACCCTCGGCATCGCTGTCGGAGGACTTTGCGTTGACGATGCCCACCAGCTCGCCGTTCATGTTGAACAGGCCACCGCCGGAGTTGCCGGGGCTGACGGAGGCATCCATCTGGATCAGGGACATGGTGTTGACAGAGCTGGAACCCTGAATGCTGACGCTGCGGTTCAGGGCGCTGACGATGCCGCTGGTCACGGTGCCGCCCAGCTCACCCAGCGGGTTGCCCACGGCCATGACGCTTTCGCCCACCTTCAGGTTGTCGCTGTTGCCCACGGTGGCAGGGGTCAGGCCGGTAGCATCGACCTTCACCACGGCGATATCACTGGTGGTATCCTCGCCCACCAGCGTAGCGGGGTAATCCTTGTCGCCGATGCTCACGGTGATGTTGGAAGCGCCGCTCACCACATGGGCGCAGGTGAGGATATAGCCGTCCGAGCTGATGATGACGCCGCTGCCCGCGCCGCTTTCCACCTGACTCTGGCCGTACCACGACCACTGGGAGTAGACCACCTGCTCAGTGGTGATGACCACCACACTGGGGCTGACCATCTCGGCCACCTGTGCGGTGCTCAGGCCGGTGCCGCTGGTGGCGCTGATGGAATTGCCGGTGCTGTCGGTGCTGCTGTCAGAGCTGGCCGGGCGCTCCACCTGCTGGATGACCACCTTGCTGCCGCCGCCGTATTTTGCGCCCACAAAGCCGCCCGCAAAGCCCATGGCTGCTGCCAGCACCAGCGCCACGGCGCTGCGTGCCAGCTTTTTGCCATTGAACTTCTTCTTGCGGCGGGGCTTTTCCGGCTGCGCCGGGGCGCTGTACTGCGGCTGCTCCGGCGGGGTGGGCGGCACGCTGCCGCCATCTGCCGGGGCGTTATAGGCCGGGTGCGCAGGCTGCGCCTCCGGCTCGTTATACTGGTTTGCCGTGTTCATGCCGCTGCTGCCCACGTTGGGGTAGCCGGTCTCGTTATTGGAAGCGGAATAATCGTATTCCCACTTGTTCTCGTTTTCCATGTTACTACATCCTTCCCTCAAAGGCCGGTCCGCAGGGACATCTGTTCCTTTGAACTGTCCCTATTGTAACTGTCAAATGTGAAAATGAATCGCTTGCGCCGTGAAGAATATGTGAAATGCGGTCCTGTTTTTCCGCCCTTGACAGCAGCGTTTCCGCTTGCTATTGTAAGGGAAGAACATTGGCCCGTCAAGGAGGAGCTTTTTTATGGAACTGCGCCGTACCGAACAGGGGTTTGCCCTGTATAAAGAAAAGGACTGCATCGGAGAGTGCACCCTCTCCCCCGCCCCCAAGGGCGCACGGCTTGCCGCCCTGTGCATCCTGCCCCGGTGGCGGCGCAAGGGCTACGGCTCCTACCTGTTAAAAGAAGTATTGCGCAGCTTTGGCGGCTATGACCGGGAAGCCGCCACGGTTTTTACCGCCCCGCTGCCGGAAAACGCCGCTGAGCTTGCTTTCTGGGGCAAATTCGGCTTTGCCGCCGAGGGCGGGCAGCTGGTGCGCCGCCGCACCCCGGACTTAACAGCGGTCAAGTTCGTGCAGGACTTTTTAGCCGCCCGGCTGGTGCACCCGCAGCTGTGCGTAGACGCCACCTGCGGCAACGGCGGCGACACCGCCTTTCTGTGCAATCTGACCGCCCCCGCCGGGCGGGTGCTGGCTTTTGACGTGCAGCCCGAAGCCATCCGCTCCACCCGCACCCGGCTGGAAAAGGCAAATGTGCCCGCCGAGCGGTACGAGCTCATCTGCGGCAGCCACGCCGACTTATTACAGTATGTGCAGCCCGGCACTGCCGATGCAGTCATGTTCAACTTTGGCTGGCTGCCGGGGGCGGACCATGCGGTATTCTCCACCGCGCAGAGCAGCATCCCCGCCTTGCAGGCAGCGCTGCAGGCGGTGCGCCCCGGCGGCATCGTGAGCGCCATCCTATACAGCGGGGCGGTCATCGGCACGGACGAAAAACAGGCGGTGCTGCGTTTTCTGCGGGCACTTCCACTGAAAAGTTTCACCGTTCTGGTGTGTGATTTTGCCAATTGGGCCGAAACTGCCCCTCTGCCCTGCCTGATCCTGAAAAAATAACGAAAACCCTTGCATTATCACGCGTTTTCGTATAGAATAAGGTGCGTATGTGTAAAAATGCTTCTTCCGGCATCGCACAGTGATGCCGGAAGAAGTTCCATCCATTTCAGGAGAAATATCATCTATGACAAATCGTGAAGAGATCGAACGCCGCAGGACGTTCGCCATCATCAGCCACCCCGACGCAGGTAAGACCACCCTTACCGAAAAGCTGCTGCTGTACGGTGGAGCCATCAATCAGGCTGGCTCCGTCAAGGGCAAGCAGAGCGCCAAGCACGCCGTGTCCGACTGGATGGACATTGAAAAGCAGCGTGGTATCTCGGTCACCTCTTCGGTGCTGCAGTTCAACTACGCCGGTAAGTGCGTGAACATTCTGGATACCCCCGGCCATCAGGACTTCTCGGAGGATACCTACCGTACCCTGATGGCGGCAGACCTGTCTCTTATACACATCTGACGCTGCCGAC